>Ga0116229_10010336_pt1 | contig 14021 bp, 9 predicted proteins | sample S1TSphgellanicum_3_FD_87313 | JGI IMG/M metagenome (GOLD analysis project Ga0116229, IMG submission 87313) | Host-associated microbial communities from peat moss isolated from Minnesota, USA - S1T2_Fc - Sphagnum magellanicum MG | ecosystem: Host-associated > Plants > Peat moss > Unclassified...
AACTGGTGCGGGCGGCACGGGATGCGCGGATATAGGCAATTTCGGCCAGCTGCATTTTGCGATCGAACGGCGCGGTACCGGGGAATCGGTGGGTAAGGCCGGTGAACCACCAGGAAAATCGTTCCGCCTCCCAAACCCTGGCCAGCGCACGAGCGGCATCGGTGTCGATTCCCGCCTGGCTGCTGTGATGATAAAACTGTTCGAGCGCTTCGCCCAGCAAGATCACATCGGAAACCGCCAGGTTCATCCCTTTGGCGCCGGTGGGCGGCACGATATGGGCGGCATCACCGGCCAGGAACAGGCGCCCAAACCGCATGGGCTCGGCGACGAAGCTGCGCAACGGGGCGATGGTCTTCTCGAATGACGGCCCACGCACCACACGCTCCGCCACCTCCGGGCCCAGGCGCAGGCAGAGCTCATCCCAAAACCGTTCATCCGGCCACTCGGCGATGTCTTCGCTCAGATCGCATTGCAGATAATAGCGGCTGCGTGTGGGCGATCGCATGCTGGCCAGAGCAAAACCACGTTCGTGGTTGGCGTAGATCAGCTCGTGGTCGGCGGGCCGCACGTCTGCCAGGATGCCGAGCCAGCCGAACGGATATTCCCGCTCGAAAACCTTCAGCATGTTCGCTGGAATGGCGCGCCGGCTGACACCGTGAAAACCGTCGCACCCGATGATGAAATCGCAGTGCAGGGTTTGTTCGGCGCTCTCGGCAATCCAGGTAACGGCGGGGGTTGCGGTATCGATGCCGTGCAGTGCGACATCTTCCGCGTTGAACACGATGGACAATCCGCGCTGTTCGGCGGCATCGAACAGGTCGCGCATCACCTCCTGCTGGCCATAGACCATCACCGTGGCGCCAGCCAGCTCCGCCATGTCGATCCGGAAGGTGTCGCCATCGCTGGAGATATTGGTGCCGGCATGCACCAGGCCTTCGCGGTGCATGCGGGCGCCCAGGCCAAGCCGTTCCATCAGGCCGGTGGTGGTGCGTTCCAATACGCCGGCCCTGACCCGCCCTTCGACATAGGCGCGATCCCGCCGTTCGATCACCACGGATTCGATGCCGGCGGCGCGCAGCATATGGGCCAGGAACAGCCCGGCCGGACCTGCCCCGATAATGGCAATTTGGGTGCGCATGGCGCCGACCGCTTCCCTGTTTCGCGCGGGATATACCCCGCCGTGTTGATGGCAACGTGACCCCTTGCCACGCAATTGGCGATGGACGCGGCAGCGAAAAAGTTGGACTTTCCGGACTTGGATGGAGAGAAGGGTCGGTGATGGCAAGGTCCGTGCAGACAGCCCCACAACCAGCCGTGCCGGTGTTTTTTCTGTTCGGCGAGCCCCGGCGGAGCGTGGGTCCGCGCTTCCTGCATCTGGAACCACTGGAGGAGAGAAGCCGACCCACCAACTGGATGATACGCCCGCATACCCATGCAGACATGCACCATCTGTTCCTGATTACCGAAGGCGCGGGACATATCAGCGCGGATGGGGTAGCGACCGATTTCACCGCACCATGCGTGCTGACCGTGCCTGCGGGCGTTGTGCACGGCTTTGGCTGGCAGCCGGAGACGTGTGGCCAGGTGCTGACTCTGTCGGATTCCTATTTGCGCGAATTGCTCGACAGGGCGCCGGAGCTCACCGCCTTGTTCGAAGCCGTCTGCTGCCTGGCTCTGGCCGCCGGGCACGAGGTAGGCGAAAAACTCCGCCGGCTGGAGGGCGAGTTGGCCTCTACCCTGCCAGGGCACGCGGCGGCGATCGAGGCCCAGCTCTTGGGCGTGCTGGTGGAGGCGCTGCGGCTCCAGCGTGGCGCTGGGCCGCAGCAAGGCGCTAGGCCCGGAAGCCAGCCATCACAGAGCAGGGACGCCGAATTGGTGGCGCGGTTTCGCCAGGCGGTGGAGGGCGCCTACCGGTCGAGGCGGTCGTTGGATATGTATGCCAACGCGCTTGGCGTGAGCCAGGTTCAGCTTCGCCGCGCCTGCGCGCAGGTTAATGGCCGCTCGCCGGCCCAGCTGATCATCGACCGGCTCTATCTGGAGGCGCAGCGACTCCTGCTCTACTCCAACATCCCCGTGGGCGAGGCGGCCGCCCATCTGGGGTTCGATGACCCGGCCTATTTCTCCCGCTTCTTCACCAAGCGGGCCGGGCAATCACCACGGGCCTTCAGGGCCGCAAGGGAGGCGGCCAATACCGGCCGCAGCCCCAGCGCAGAAAAGATGTAGCAAGAATTTAACGCTTGGGTGATTATGCCGCACCTTGAGGCTCTCACCCTTTTTTGAGGGAAAGGCAAAACCCCTCGCATGGCAATAGGCTGATGGCCGGGAGCAAGGCGGTGGCGCGCCGACAAGCAAGTGCCGCGGCCGCATACCAGAATGCCGAAACATTGACGGAAGAGCAGAGCTTTCGGCACCTGGTACAAAGCATTACCGACTACGCGATCTACATGCTGAGCCTGACCGGTACAGTGGCGACCTGGAACGCGGGAGCAGAGCGCGTCAAGGGATACCGGCCGGCGGAAATCATTGGCCAGCACTTCTCCTGCTTCTACACCGCCGAAGACCAGCGCATAGGCTTGCCGGCCGAGGCCTTACGGATCGCGCGCGTATTCGGGCGATTCGAGACAGAGGGGTGGCGGGTTCGCAAGGATGGCAGCCGGTTCTGGGCCCATGTCGTTATCGATCTGATCACGACCGACGATGGCGAGGCGATCGGCTTTGCCAAGATTACCCGCGACCGGACCGAGTCTTTCCGAACTGAACGGGCCATTCTGGAAAGCGAACGCCGCTTCCGACATCTGGTGCAGAGCATAACCGACTACGCGGTCTATATGCTCGACCTTGATGGCATCATTACCAATTGGAATTTGGGCGCGGAGCGCGCCAAGGGGTATAAGGCCGAGGAGATCATCGGCCGGCATTTTTCGTGCTTCTACACCGCCGAGGACAAGGTGGCGGGATTGCCGGCCGAGGCCTTGCGGGTCGCCCGCGAGGCAGGGCGGTTCGAGGCAGAGGGCTGGCGCGTCCGCAAGGATGGCAGCCGCCTTTGGGCCCACGTCTTTATCGACCTGATCAGAGACGATGATGGTCAGGCGATCGGCTTTGCCAAGATCACCCGTGATATCACCGAGCAGAAAGCCGATACGGAACGGCTGAAGAAGGTAACGCGCACGCTGGATATCGCGCTGGCGAACATGACGCATGGCCTGTGCGTATTCGACACGACAGAGGGCATCTTGCTCGCCAACCGGCGCTTCCGTGACATGTTCGGTTACGGCCGCGATGCGGATCTTGTTGGCACAACGTTTACCGATTTCCTCTGCCAGGTCGCGAGCCTTGGACATTGCTGCATCGAGGTCGCCGCCGAGGATGCTTGCCTGCTCAGCGAACGCCATGCAGCCCAGATCGGCGAGAGACTGCCCCGCTTCGACAGCCGGAGCTCCGAGGATGCACGTCTTGTCCTGATGTCACATCGCGTTATGGAAGACGGATCATGGGTTTCCACCTTTGAGGACATCACCGAACGCCGCCGGAAGGAGGAAGAAATTGCCAGACTGGCCTTGCAGGATTCACTCACCGGCCTGGCAAATCGGCGCTGTTTCATAACCCAGCTGGAACAGCTTCTTGCAGGTCCGCCCGAAGCAGGACTAGCCGTATTGCTGATTGACCTGGATGGATTCAAATCGGTGAACGACACCTATGGGCATCCAGCCGGCGACGCGGTTCTTGTTCAGGCGGCCAGCCGGATTCGGCAGGCCGCCAGGGCCGCGGACATTGTCGCACGGCTCGGCGGCGACGAGTTTGGTATCATATCGCGTTGTGCCGGCGAGCAGGGCGCGGTTTCTCTATCGGAACGTCTCATCGCCGCCATACGCAATCCGTGCGAGATAGGCTCTGGGGTCACCGCCAGCGTCGGCGCGAGTGTAGGTATCGCCGTGATGACAAAGGCTCACGCCACTGTAGATACGATCATAGCGCAAGCCGACCTGGCTCTCTATGAAGCCAAAAGCCACGGCAAGTCGGTTGCTCGTGTTTTCTCCAAGGCCCTGCAGGACAATATCCTCTCCCGGCGGGAATTGGAGACCGAGGTTCGCACTGCCTTCGAAACGGGAGAAGGCCTGAGCATCTACTATCATCCCATCATCGCGCTGGCGACAGGCACACCCAGCGGCTTTGAGGCGCGGCTCAGATGGCGCCATTCACGCCGGGGCGTTGTCGCACCATCGGTGTTCATCCCGATCATGGAAGATCTGGGTTTGATGGGGCGAGCGGGTTTGTGGATGCTGCAGCAAGCCTGCAGCGACGCCTCGATATGGAATGACGCCGCGCGCGTCTCGGTAAGACTCTCGGCGCTGCAATTGCGCGCCGGCTTTGCCTGGCGCATTGAAGAGATCCTGAACAGGGGAGGGTTTCCGGCGAGCCGGCTCGATCTGGAGATGAATGGGGTGACAGCCGTTGACGAGAAGACCAGGCTCGCAGATTTGCGCAGGCTGAAGGATCTCGGTGTGCAGTTTTCCTTGGCAGATGTCGGTGCGGGCCCTTTATCGCTTGCCCATTTGTTGAGGATATTTCCGTTCGACCGAATCAAGATCGCGAGGGGGCTGCCAATGGAAGCCCTGGCTACGCCGAGCAGCGCCGTTATTCTCGAGATGGTGATCGAATTGGGGCGCCGGTTGGGGCTGACCGTGCTGGCGAGTGGCGTTGACACGCAGGACCATCTCGATCTGGTCGCGCGCCTCGGCTGCCATGAAGCAACGGGCAGGATGATTCGCTCCCAACAACCAATGTAGCAGCCGATACCGGCTGCGGCAGGCGCTTTGGTTTTCCGCGCTACGGGACAATGTGTCGGTGCGGTTATTTCCCGCGTGACCGGAACATCGGCAAGGTGCCGGTCCATAGCACGCGGGCGGGGAATTCCGTGTCGTTGGACCAGGAATGCGGGCGGTTGCCGCGGAAATGCAGGCTATCTCCGGCGGAGAGAAGCATTTCCTCGTCATCCAGACGGTCGGTGATGGTGCCCTCCAGCACGTAGAGGATTTCTTCGCCCTCATGGCTGACGGTTTCCGAGCGGTAGCCGGGCGGGATGTTCAAGATAAAGGAGGAGAGAACGTTGCCGGCAAAATCAGCCGCGATGCGCTCATAGACGATGGATGAGCCGTGGATGGAGAAGAGCTGCCGCGTGGCGGCGCGGGTCAGGCCGGTCTCGGCACTGGGCACGGCGATGAAGTAATCCATCTCCACATCCAAATGGCGGGCGATCTGTGACAGCGTGCCAAGCGAGGGCGTTGCCTGATCCCGCTCGATAACGCTGAGATGGCCGATGGAAACGCCGGCCGCGACACTGAGGTCTTTCAGGGTTTTGCGTAATTGCTTGCGCCGGGCGCGAATCAGCGCGCCCAATTTGGGTTGGCTGGACGAAGCTGCGGCCTTGCCGGCAGGCTCCGTCATGAGGTGTGGTCAGAAACGATTCCCCACGCGCCGGCCGATTTGTGGAAAACCAGGGTGAACACGCCAGTGGCATCCGGTGTGTGGCTCGCCGCGCGATGCAGCACGAAACGCCCGGTGAGCAGGGCGAAGCCGGGGCCGAGTGGGCGATAGGCCAGCACGGAGAATGAAAGTTGCCCCAGTCCGCCTGCGCCTGCCCCGCCGAACCGCGCAGCATACATTGCCTGAATGGCGTTGTAGCCAGTGATGAGGCCGGTGTTGGTGACATAGCTGGTGGAGGGACTGTTCTCATACACCTGCATGAAGGCGTGCAGGTCGTTCCGTGACCAGGCTGCGGCACTGGCGTCCAGCGCCGCAACAACGGCGCCCTGGTCGGCCGCGGTGGATGGGGCCGCCACAGCGCCGGTGATGAGCGCGCCTTCTAACAGGAGAACGGCCCCCAGCCGCCACGGACTACGCACATCATGCCCCCCGCCAAACCGCCGGCAAGAATTGCAAAGGCACGACCAAAACGCCACCAAAAAAATTTTGGTTTCGCCAAACTTTTTTCATTTACTTGGTGCGGCGCCGCATGGGAGATTTGACGACCGACAACAGGGCCATCCGCGGCCATGGCGTCGTTTGGTGGGGACCATGACGGTATGAGTAAGACGAAGACACCGGCGGCGCATGGCGCGGCCGCGCGCGCCCGGCCGCGCAGCCTGGTTGGCGGCGTAATAATCCCTCTGGTGGTGATAGTGCTGCAAGGCGCGTCATCGGAACGGGGCTTTGCACAATCCGTTCCAACGCCGCCGGCGCCCGTGCCGGGCAGCGCCGAGAGCATCACCGTGAAGACCGCCAAACACTTGCTGAAGGAGAAGAATTCTCCGAGCGCGGTGACCGAGCTGGGCACCGCGCAGATCGCCCAACTGGGTGTTACCGGCAGTGTGGCCACGCTGCTGCGCCAGGCGCCCTCTGTATATGTCTACCAGCAAGGTATTGGCGACAATGAACCGGTGCTTTCGGTGCGCGGCACAAGAGGGCTGGAGACGGCGCAGACGCTGGATGGCGTGCCGATGCAGGATTTGCTGAATGGCGGTGCCGCCACCTATCTGGAAAACATCATCGGCGGCCATTTCAACCTGGATCAGATCAGCTCCGTCTCGGTCTATCCCGGCGTTGCCTATCCGGATCGCAGCACGTTCGGCACAATTGGCGGCACCATTGCCTATAATACCATCCGCCCAAGCGACGATCAGCATGTGGATGTGTTCGGGTCGATTGGGTCTTTTGGCACCTATAACGAGGGGTTCGATGCCAATTCCGGGCGGCTGGACGGGCCGCTCGGCAGTGGTGACAACGCACCGAAGGTGATGATCAAGTATTCGAACCTGCAAACCAACGGGTTCATCGATAACACCGCTACCCGCTACAACAACACCGATTTCGCGTTCGACAAGCCGTATAGCGACGGGCTATCGAATTTCCAGGGGACCATTCTATACAATACGGGCAGCGGCTACACCCTGCCAGAACCGGTGCCGCTGCCCTATTTGCAGCAGAACGGGATGTACAGCAATTACCCGACCAGCGCCCTGTTCCAACGAGAATCGAACGACTATTTCTCGCTGATCCTGAAAGACGATACCTATATTAACGATTATCTTACCGCCGGTGTCACCGCGTTCTACCTGTTCTCGGACTCGGCGCTGACCAGCTATGGCAACCCGACGATCTTCGCGCCGAATGGCGAGCCGGGATCGGAAACGGTGGGCGGCGCCAGCCCGTTCAGCTCATCGCCCGCAGGCTATGGCGAGGCGGGGTATTACGGCCTTGGCGGCGTGTTCTATAATCCGCTGGCCTACCCGGCAAAGCAGCAAACCGCAGGTTGCCCGGCCAGCGTGGTGGCCCAATGGGCCGCCGCCGGCGAGCCGAATCCTTGCGGATTCAATTCGCAATACGAGAAAACCCATAACGACACCTACGGCATTCAGCCACGGATGACGATTACGCCGCCGGAAATCTTTGGCATCGAGAATACCATCCATATCGGCGCGCTGGTGGCCAAGGAAACCCAGCCCGCCACGCCATCCTATCTCGGCATTGGCCAGAATGTTGCGGCCATTCCGCAAAACGCCTCCTGGAACACGGTAATCGGCTCCGCCAACGGGTTCGATGGCGGCTATCAGCGCTCGATCTATCAGGTCTATGCCCAGGACAAGGTCGATTTCCTGGACAACACCTTGCACATCACCCCGGGCGTGACCATCGAGGGTACGGATTCAAGCTATCTCGGCAGCCAGATTTTCGGCGGCACGCCTTCTGCTGCGTTGAGCGCCAACCCCTATTGCGTCTCTGTCGGCGGGTGCTTCTTCGGCAGTTTCAAGGCGCATAAATGGGACAGGGAGGTCCTGCCGTTCTTCAATATTGCGTATGATCTCGACAAGATTTTGCCGGCAGCGAAAGGCGTTTCGCTCTACGCCAGCACCGGCAATTCGGCGTTGTTTGCACCGGTGACCGATTTCGGGCCCAATCTGGTTGGCAAGCCGCCAAATGCCTCCATCGTGCATCTCTATGAAGGTGGCATCAAATACAATGCCGCCAATGTGACTGTTTCTGCCGATTATTTCTACCAGAAGGTCGATCGTGATTTCGGCTATTTCTCCTATGAGTTCGGCCCAGATATCGGCCAGGCCTTCTACACCAATAATGGCCAGCGTGAGTTCAAGGGCTTCGAGGCTTCGGTGATCTGGCAGGCGACACCGGAATTGCAGCTCTTCGGCAATGCATCGCACACGCTGGCGCATTATCTGGTGACATCGTTCGGCTACGCCACCATTCAGGAAGACCAGTTCGGCGTGGTAGTGAAGGGCGATCCGGTGACGGGCGTACCTGATTGGCTATCCACCTTCGGGGCCGATTGGTCACAGAACAGCCTGGTGCGTGAGGGCGACCACTTCAATGCGCGGTTTGAAGGCCAGTATACCGGCCATCAATACACCAGCTACGATCTGAACGGCACGCAGAACGTGGGGGTAATTCCCGGCCTTGAGGCACCTGGCAGCTATAATTACTACGAGGGCACGGCGGGCGCGACAACATATAATCCCAATGGCGGGATCGCACCCTTCGCCATCTTCAATCTCGATCTGACCTATGTGATGCCAGTGACCTTCATGGGCCCGATCAAGCGCCTGACCTTCGATCTGAACGGGCATAATATTTTCGATACCCACTACTTCCAGTATTTTTTCAGCCAATATCAGCCAACCGTGTGCACGCCCTTCACCTCCGGCCCGTTCAAGGGCCTGCCGAAGAGCGAGTATGGCGGCTGCACACCGGCCTTTAGCGACGGCACGCCAGGTGAGCCGGCGGCGGTGACCCTCAGCGTATCAGCGAGGTTTTAAGCGATACGGTGTTTGCTGCGGAAACTGCATGTCGTCTTACGCAGCGCGTTGCCTTACCCCCCCTCTCCCGCAAGCGCGGGAGAGGGTTCCTATATACATCTACGTCAATGAGAATTTTGCTTTTGCTCTCGTGTCATTATTTGCACATCACACACCGAAAAATCCGCGCCGCGCCGCAGCCTTTCCTCGGCAATCTGCCGCTTGAACAAAGTTGAGCTGGTATCGATCACTTGTATCTTAGGCCGATCGGGGGGTGGCATGTCTGCCATTACCTGAACCCGGATCATCTTGTCCGGGTGCGCGGGTGGCTCGCCCACCGCAATCTGCCGGACAACATCCAGCCCCTGCACCACCCTGCCCCAGGGGGTAAAATCGTGATCCAGTAACCGGCTCGGCGCGCGCATGAAAAAGATTTCGCTATTGGCACTGCCGAGATCGGCCTGGCGTCCCATGCCCGCAACCCCGTCGCAATAAGCAGCCCAGCTCCGCCACGCGCCGGGCCGGGTGGGGTCCTGAGTCGCCTGAAAAGGTGTGGCACCGATAAAGCCGCTTATCCCTGCTGGTCCGCTGGTGGCGATCACGCCAAGCTGGCTCGGCATCAGACTTACCTTGAATTCCGGGGCCAGGTTTGGATGCGTGCTGGTACCACCGTCGTGGTTGTTGGGATTGCCGGTCTGGTCGACAAAATGATCGAGCACGCGGTGAAACAGCAGCCCGTCATACACATGTTCCCGGGCCAGCAGCTTGATGCGTGCAACGGCATTCGGGGCAAATTCCGGCCGCATCTCGATCACCAGCCTGCCCTTGCTTGTATCGATCACCAGAGTCGACTCAGGGTCCAGATTTCGCCAAGGTTCGGCAGCCAGCGCCATCGAGGCTGGTGCGAGACAAGACAGAAGGCAGATAAGCGTGCACGTGCGCATGGCAAAGCCCTGGTTGTTAAAGCCGCAACAAGGTGCACTGCTTTCTGTGGAAAAAATAGCATCGCCACGAGGTAGCAAATGCGCCCATAGGTGAGCACGCCATCTCGCTCGGTGGTTGTTTTGTGGGCGGAACCGCGTATAGACGTAAGCGAGAGCACGCCACACCGCGATGGCGTCGCCGATTGCCCAATCCGGGCTGGCCTGGATAGGATGGAGCGCATGAAACCAAAAGTCGCGTTTATCGGCACCGGCGGCACCATATCGTCGGTTGGCACAGGCCCGCTGGATATCGAGGATTATACCGCCAACAACACCATGTTGCCGGCCGGGGAAATCCTCGCCGCGTTTCCCAGCGTGGATGATGTGGCAGAGGTGATCCAGGTGGCGTTTTCCGCCGTACCGAGCCCGAACATGGACTTCCAGGCCTGGAAAGATCTGTGGTCCACCTGCGCCGATCTGGCGCAATTGCACCCGGATCTCGCCGGCATCGTGATAGGCCATGGCACCGCTTCACTGGAGGAGACAGCGTATTTTCTCAGCCTGACGCTGAACGTACCGTTTCCCGTGGTTCTGGTGGGATCGCAGCGCCCGCTCAGTGGCCTCTCCAGCGATGCCGGGCTAAACTTGGTCAATGCCATACGCACCGCCGCCAGCCCCGCCTCACGCGGCCGCGGCGTGCTGGTGGTACTGAATGACGAGATCCAGGCGGCACGGGAGGTGACGAAAACCTCCACCTTCCGGTTGCAAACCTTTCGCACACCGGATTTCGGTGTGCTCGGCCAGATCGATGGCGCGCATGTGCGCTACTACCGTCGGACCGAACGTCGCCACGCGCCGGATACCGAGTTTACCCTGGGCGGGCTGCAGGCGCTGCCGCGCGTCGACATCGCCTATTCCTATGCCGGTGCCGACGGCGTGGCGATCCGCGCCTTTATCGCCGCTGGCGCCGCGGGGATCGTCTCGGCCGGTTTCGCCCCAGGCATGACCACACCGGCGGAGACCGCAGCGCTGAAGGACGCGGTGGCGCAGGGTATAACCGTGTTTCAATCCACCAGGGCCGGCAGCGGCAACGCGCTGGACGGCGCGCGCCTGCGCGCGCTCGGCATTATCCCGGCGGACAACCTGAACCCACAAAAAGCCCGTATTTTGCTGGCCTTGGCACTGACCGTTACGCGCGACCCCGCCGAAATGCGGCGTATCCTGGCGACCTATTAGCGGTATCCGCCAGGCTGATGGCGGGGCAGCATTTCCGTTGCTCATGTCAGAGATTGGCCTGAATGTGCCAAAATATTACAACTCGTAACGTGATTTAGCGGTCCCGACCTGCTTTTGGATGCCCAACCACGCTTGGCATTGAGGGTGGAAGAAGGAGGCCGTTACGTGACCAGGGCGAGAATTGTCTTGGCGCTGCTGACTGTGGCGTTTGGCATCAGTTACGATCTTGTTCAATACTGGGTGCGCCGCCGCCGGGGCAAAGCTGCATCCTAAGGGCCCGTTCAACATTAACCGAATCGGGTAACGGGTTCGAACGGGCCCTTAGCCTTTGTTTGAGGCGGCATCTTTGTCGGCGTGCCGACGCACTTATGTGCCGACGATGCCTAAGGCCGAGCGGCGCGTTGTCAGCCCCCCTGCGCGGAATTGACGTAGCGGCCGTTACGTTTCGCCACCGCTGCGCAACATGCTGGTTAGGCTTGGCGCTATAGGCTGAAGCCTTGCCAGGCCTCGGACAAAGACAAGAACCCTGGGTCTCAGCCGGAGCTTCTACGATGAATGATGCGGCTTTTTTCCGGGTGGAGTTTCTGCTGCTGGTTTTTTCGTCGTTCATTTTGCCATTTGCCCTCTACGGTTACCTCGTCTTCAGGTCACGCAAATCGCCAGTAGCCGTCGGGTATTTCGGGCTGATCCTGGTCGGGCTTTCAGGGCTGGATGTCGGGCTGCTGCGGCAATTGCGGCTGATCGCCATGGCTACCCCATCGGTGCTCGATGACCGGATTTTCGCGTCTGAACTCACCGTCACACTCTACATCCTGCCCGTGGTGTTCGCCGCCGTTGGGCTGAACCTGGTGTGGCACGAGATAAGCCAGCGCATCGTGGCCGGGCTGCTGACGGCCCGCTCCCAGAAAGGGGCGAGCCGCCGGTAAATCGCTGGCGCTTGCTCGATAAAAATCCGATGCGTTAACCTCGTAACGGTCTCGACCACGCGTTACCAAGGCGGATTTGTGCCCGTTTGCGGGTCGGCTTCGACTCAATGGGCAATCTTTATGGCGCGGCTTGCAAAGGTGGCACATCTGGTAATAGCGGCATCTCCCAGATCTGTCCCTGATCCGCGAAGCCACGGGCTTTGGGCGCGTTCCGCGCCGCCCGCGCCGCCGGCCAAGCAGCTGCTGGGCGCGATCGGCGAGGCTGATCTGCCACTGCCGATCACCGATCCCTGCCCAGCGCTGCGCCGTCGCGTGACTGAGGCCTGCTATGACATCGGTGCCCAGCTGGCGCATTTTGCCGATGCCCGCTTCTGACATCTGATAAGCCATCAAGAGACGTCGATTGGAACCGCCATGTCCACTGAATCCGCATCGATTCCCGCCCAGGTCAGCGACGTGCTCGGCGTGCTCGGCGTCACTCCGGAAAAAATTCACCGGGGAACGCTGAAGGTCGTCTCCCCCGTCGATGGTTCCGTCATTGCGGCGGTGGCCGAGGTGAAGGTAGCCGAAACAGATGGCCTCATCATGCGAGCCCATGCGGCGTTTCTCGAATGGCGCCGGGTGCCGGCGCCGCGGCGTGGCGAGCTCGTGCGTCGTCTCGGCGAGGAATTGCGCCGACACAAGGAGGCGCTTGGGCGGCTCGTCAGTCTGGAGGTGGGCAAGTCGCTCTCCGAAGGGCTGGGCGAAGTGCAGGAGATGATCGATATCTGCGATTTCGCGGTCGGGCTCTCGCGCCAGTTGCATGGGCTGGTGATCCAGTCCGAACGGGAGAATCACAAACTCACCGAGCAATGGCACCCGATCGGCGTGGTTGGCATTATCTCGGCCTTCAACTTCCCGGTCGCGGTGTGGTCGTGGAATGCAGCGCTGGCCCTGGTGTGCGGCGACGCGGTGGTTTGGAAGCCCTCGGAGAAGGCACCGCTGACGGCATTGGCGGTGCAGGCGCTGTTCGAGCGGGCGGCGGCTGCGTTTGGGGCGGTGCCGGATGGGCTTTCCACCGTGCTGGTCGGCGGCGCGGAGATCGGCGCCGCACTGGTGGATCATCCCCGGGTGCCGGTTGTTTCGGCCACTGGATCGACACGGATGGGGCGGATCGTCGGTGAGCGCCTGGCGCGCCGCTTTGGCCGTGCCATTCTGGAGCTTGGCGGCAATAACGCCGCCATCGTCACGCCATCGGCCGAGTTGGACCTGACTTTGCGTGCGGTTGCTTTCGGCGCCATGGGCACGGCCGGCCAGCGCTGCACCACCCTGCGCCGCCTGATCGTCCATGAGAGCATCTACGATACGCTCGTGCCCAGGCTCGTATCGGTCTATGCGTCGATTTCCGTAGGCGACCCGATCCGCAGTGACGCGCTGGTCGGCCCGCTGATCGATGTCCACGCCTATGAAGCGATGCAGCTTAGCCTCGCCGCAGCCAGGGCGGCAGGCGGGGTGGTGACTGGCGGTGCAAGGGTGGATGTGAACGGCAACGCCTCATTCTATGTCCGGCCCGCCTTGGTCGAAATGGCGGCCCAGACTGGACCGGTGATCGAGGAGACCTTTGCGCCGATCCTCTACGTGATGAAATATCGCGATTTGGAGGAGGCGATCGCGCTGCAGAACGATGTGGAGCAAGGCCTCTCCTCATCGATCTTCGCCACCGATTTGCGCGAGATGGAGCGGTTTCTCTCCGCGCAGGGATCCGATTGCGGCATTGCCAATGTAAATATGGGCCCGTCCGGTGCGGAAATCGGCGGCGCGTTCGGCGGCGAGAAGCAGACGGGCGGGGGCCGCGAGAGCGGATCGGATGCGTGGAAGGCGTATATGCGCCGGCAGACCAGTGCGGTGAATTACGGCACCAGCCTGCCTTTGGCCCAAGGGGTAAAATTCGACATCGGCGGGGCTTGAGCAACCCCGCCGGGATCGACAGCCTAGGGCCCGTTCGACATTAACCGAATCGGGTCACGGGGTCGAACGGGCGCCTCGCGCCTTTGTTTGAAGCGGCATCTTTGTCGGCGTGCCGACGCACTTATGTGCCGACGATGCCTTAGGCGGCGCTGCTCTGCTTGGTGCCGCGGCGGGTACGGGCG
>Ga0116229_10010337_pt1 | contig 14021 bp, 14 predicted proteins | sample S1TSphgellanicum_3_FD_87313 | JGI IMG/M metagenome (GOLD analysis project Ga0116229, IMG submission 87313) | Host-associated microbial communities from peat moss isolated from Minnesota, USA - S1T2_Fc - Sphagnum magellanicum MG | ecosystem: Host-associated > Plants > Peat moss > Unclassified...
GGGCTGCATGTAGACCGGCTCCGCGCCGCTCATCACCAACCCGCCGAGCATCGACTTGTGCGAGTTGCGCGGCACCGCGATCTTATCGCCCGGATTGCAGGCGGTCATCATCATGCACTGATTGCCGCTGGTCGAGCCGTTGACCAAGAAAAACGTGTAGTCCGCGCCCCACGCCTCGGCGGCCAGCGCCTGCGCCTCTTTGATCGATTCGGTCGGCTGCAGCAGGTCGTCGATGCCCGGCATGGGGGTCAAGTCGATCGCGCAGATGTTGTCGCCGACGAACTCGCGGAACGCAAGATCCATGCCGACGCCCTGAATGTGGCCGGGCGTGTGAAACGGCAGCACGCCCGCGTCGACGTAGTCGAGCAGCGCTTGAAAGTATGGAGCCTTGGTTTGATCGAGGGCCACGTCTAGGAGCGCTCTTAGGCCAGGACTTCGAAGCCGAGACGATCCAGCATCGCGAAGTCGTCTTCGTCGCTGCGGCCACCCGTGGTGAGGTAGTTCCCCAGCACGATGCCGCTCGCGCCGCTGCGCATTCCCAAGTCTTGTAGGCCCTGCAATGTGATCTCGCGACCGCCGGCAAAGCGTACCAGCGCTTTCGGCAGCGCCAAGCGGGCCATCGCGACGAAGCGCAACGCCTCGACGGGTTCGACCAGCGAGCGATCGCCGAACGGCGTGCCCGGGCGCGGGTTGAGAAAGTTGACCGGCACTTCCTGCGGTTCGAGGGCTTGCAACGCGCAGAGGAAGTCGACCCGGTCTTCGATCGTTTCGCCCATCCCGACGATGCCGCCGCAACAGAGCTCGAGCCCCGCTGCCTTGACCAGCGTGCACGTCGTCCAGCGCTCCTCGAAGGTGTGCGTCGTGCAGACCGACGGAAAGTAGCGCTGCGACGTCTCGAGATTGTGGTTGACCTTATCGACGCCGGCTTCGAGCAGGCGCCCGATCTGCGCTTCGTTCAAAATCCCGAGCGAAACCGCGACCGTTAGCGGCAGCTCCGCCTTGATCGCGCGCACCGCCTCGCAGACGCGGTCCAACAATCGCGCCGACGGGCCGCGCACGGCGACCACGACGCAGAACTCGCCCGCGCCGCGGACGTGCGCATCGCGCGCGGCCTGCACGAAGTCCTCGACGCTGGAGAGCGTTGCCGGCTCGACGTCGCTTGCGTAGCGAGCGCTCTGCGAACAAAAGTTACAATCCTCGGAACAGCCGCCGCGTTTGGCGTTGTACAGCACTTCGACGGCGATCCGGTCGCCGCAATGCAGCGCGCGCACCTCGTCGGCGAGCGCGAGCAACTCGGGCAGCTCGCTCTCGGGCAGCACGGCCAATTGGTTGAGAAGGTCGCGGCCGGCGGGTTGCCGCCGTTCCAGCGCGCAGGCGCGCGCGAGATCGATCGTCGGATGAGACACGGTTATTCTGCGTACACCAATGGGTCGAAGAGGGATGCGCCGGCCGCGACCGCCGTGGGCTCGTCCCGCGCAAACGGCAGAATGCCAAGAATCTTCAGCTTTCCCTGCAGTACGCGCTCGACTTCGCCCGCATAGCCGGGTTCCGTGGGCTCCCAGCGCTCGACCAGGACGGCGCCCGCAACGTCGAGGCCGAGCCGTTCGCACAAGGCGTGCGTGAGGAGGGCGTGATTCATGCAGCCCAAGCGCAGGCCGACCACCAGCAGGATCGTCAACCGCGCTTGCGCGGCGACGTCTCCGAAGTGCTCTCGCTCGTTGAGCGGCACCATCAGTCCGCCGGCCGTCTCGGCGACCAGCGCACCATCGATCTCCGCGAGCGCTGCGGCGAGCCCGCGCGCCGTCAGCGGAGGCGCGCCTTCGGCGAGCGCTGCGGTGAACGGATCGGCGGCTTTCAGAAAGCGCGCGAGCTCCCAAAACGGCACGCCCGCAAGCCCGCCCGCGTGGGCGGCGTCGCCGGGAGTGCCGGCGGGCAAGCCGGTCTGCGCGAGCTTGACGATCGACGGGGCGCGGCCCGCGCGGCGCAGCGCCAGGGCCAGCGCCGCGGCCACCCGCGTCTTGCCCACGTCGGTATCGGTGCCGGTTACGAGGTAGCGATGCACCGGTGAAGCGTCTCCAGCAAGAGATCGATCTGCTCGGGCGTGTGGCCCGAGCGAATCGAGAGGCGCAGTCGCGACGTTCCGGCCGGCACCGTCGGTGGCCGCACCGCGGGCGCGTCGATGCGGGCGGCGCGCAGCGCGAGGGCGATCTCCATCGCCCGGCTCTCGGTACCGAGCACCACCGGAACGACGGGCGAGGGCCCGTCGGGCGCGTCAAAGCCCAAGACCCGCAAGCCGGCGCGCAGGCGCGCGGCGTTGCCGGCCAAGCGCGCGCGCCGGTCGTCCGCGCGCCGCGCCACAACCAGCGCAACGCGCGCCGCCAGCGCGACCGCCGGCGGCAGCGCCGTGTCGAAGACGAACGTGCGCGCGCGATTGACGAAGAGTTCGACGACGCGCGACGGCCCCGCGACGAACCCGCCGTGCGCGCCGAGTGCCTTGGAGAGCGTTCCCATCACGATCAGGCGCGGATCGTCGATGCCGTGCGCCAGCCCCGCGCCCTGCGGTCCCGTCACGCCGATGGCGTGCGCCTCGTCGACGAAGAGCGCGTCGCCGTCACCCAACACCGCGAGCAGCGCGCGAGGATCGATCGCGTCGCCGTCCATGCTGAAGATCGATTCGCTGACCAGCAAGGTGCTCGCGCCGCTCGCGGAGCGCTCGGGCGGCCGGCCGTGCGGATAGATGGTGCGCGGCGCGCGCGCCAGACGGATGCCGTCGATGAGCGATGCGTGGTTGCGCTCGTCGGAGGCGACTGCGTCGACGGTCTGCGCGAGCACCGGCAGGGCGCCGAGCGCGGCGTGATAGCCCGACGAAAACAGCAGCGCGCGCTCGCGCCCCAGCCACTGCGCGAGTTCTTCTTCGAGCAGCGAGTGCTCGCGGTGACGGCCGCCCAGCAATCGCGCGCCCCCGGAGCCAACGCGGTTCGCATGCTTGAACGCCTGCACGACCTGCGGATCGGCGGCCAACTCCAAGTAATCGTTGGAAGAGAAGTCGACGACGCCTTCCGGCGCGCGCGCGTCGAGGTCGCGATAGCGGCCGCTCGCGCGAATCTCCGCCAGCATCGCTTCGGCCCGGCGCAGGTACTGCGGCTCCGCGCGGCTCAACAGCGCTCCAGTTCCGCGGTCAACGCATCGAAGAAGCCGTCCACTTCGTGCGGCGCCGACGACAACGGCGGCACGAACTGCACGGTGTCGCCGATCGGCCGCGTGAACGCGCCGCGCTCGTACAAGCCGTTCGCCACGCGCCACGCCGCCGTGGGTGATTGCAGCGCGTCGATCGCGTCGCCGCGCAGTTCGACGCCGATCATCGTCCCCGCCTGACGCACCTCGCGAACGAGCGGATGACGCTGCAACGCATCGAGCCGCCGCGCCGCGCGCTCGGCGATACGCGCCGCGTTTTCCAATGTCGCTTCTTCATCAAACAGCGCCAGCGACGCGAGCGCCGCGGCGCACGCGATCGGGTTGCCGGCGTACGAGTGTCCGTGAAAGAGCTGGCGCATCTCCCCCGGCTCGCCCAGGAAGGCATCGTAGACGCGCGCGCTCACCAGCGTAGCCGACAGGGCGAGGGCCCCGCCGGTAATGCCCTTGCCGACGCAGATCGCGTCGGGTGCGAGCCCTAAGCGTTCGCAGGCGAACATCGTGCCCGTGCGGCCGAAACCCGTCGCGATCTCGTCGACGATCAACAGCGGCGCGATGCCCTGCAGGCGTTCGTAGCGCGCGGGCTCTACCAGGCGCATTCCCGCCGCGGCCTGCACGAGCGGTTCGACGACGACCGCAGCGACGTCGTCGCCGAACGCCGCGGGATCGTCGTACGAGCGCGTCTCGAAGGTGACGCTTCCGAACGGCGCTTTGAACGCGGCGATGTCGGACAGGCTCATCGCGCCGACGGTATCGCCGTGATATCCGCCGTCGAGACGCACGAACCGCGTTCGTCCCGATACGCCGGCGTTGTGCCAATATTGCAGCGCGATCTTTAACGCCGCTTCCACGGCGCTGGCGCCATCCGCGGCGAAGAACGCGCGCTCCATTCCGGTGAGCGCGCACAGACGAGTGGCCAGCGTTTCCGCGACCGGATTGGCCGCGCCGAGCGTCGTCGCGTGATCCAGAGTCGCCGCCTGTCGAGCGATCGCTTCGACGATGCGCGGATGACAGTGCCCGTGAACGATCGTCCAAATCGAACTCACCGCGTCGTACAGCCGGTTGCCGGCGTCGTCGATCAACGCATTGCCGTCGGCGCGAACGAACGTGCGAGGAGAACGCTCGAACGACCGCATTTGCGTAAAGGGTAGCCACAGGTTCGAGGCGCGGGCCGGGGCAGTCATAGCAGAGGCTCGCGTTTCGGCGCGCCGAAGCGTAACCATGCCCGTGGAAGCTGCAAACGACGCGCCCGTACTCATCGCCGGCGGAGGACCCGTCGGCTTTTGCCTTGCGCTCGGACTCGCGCATCACGGCGTGCGTTCGATCCTGCTCGACAAAGAGGTGCCGCCTTCGACGCAGACGCGGGCGATCGGCGTGTGGGCGCGCACGATCGAGATCCTGCGCGATTGGGGAGCCGGCGACGCGCTCTGCGCGGCGGGGACGTACTATACGGCCGCGTCGATCCACGACGCGCGCGACGGGCACCCGCTCTTCTCCATCGACTTCACGACGCTCAGCGACGTGTTCGACAACCCCGGTGCGCTGATCGTCGCGCAGTACGAGACGGAACGCGTGCTGCGCGAACGCGTGGCTGCGACCGGCATGTGCGAGACGCTTGCGGGGTGGGAAGCGACCGCGATGGAGCAAGACGAACGCGGCGTGCGCGTCACCGCGCGCCGCGACGGGCAAGAGCGCGTGCTGCGCGTCGCCTATGCCGCAGGCTGCGACGGCGAAACCGGCGTTACCCGGCGCTGCCTCGGCATCGCACTCGACGCAACCGCCTACGGCTACCGCGCCGTCGTGAGCGACGAGCGCGTCGACGACGACGATCCATCGGCGCCGCTCGTGCGCCTCTCCACCGAGTATCCGGGCTTTCTGATCGCGATCCGGTTCGCGCCCAAGACGTGGCGCGTGATCGCATCGGTCGATGCCGGCGTCGACGAAGCCGCGGCACTCGACGACGCCGCGCACCGCGAGCGCCTGCAAACGGTCTTCGGACGCAAGATCGATGGCCAAACGCTCTCGAAGAGCCTGTACGACGTCTATCGACGCCGCGCTCGGAGTTTCGTCGCGGGACGCATCGCACTGGCGGGCGACGCCGCGCATCAGGTGAGCCCGGCCGGCGGCGAAGGCCTCAACACCGGCCTGCAAGACGTCGCAAACTTGGCTTGGAAGCTGGCGTACGCGGTCCAAGAGCGCGGCGACGCGCGCGAGCTGCTCGACAGCTACGGCGCCGAGCGCTCGCAGATCGTCGCCGACATCGTCGACGCATCCTACGACAAACTCGTGAAGTTCACGATGCAGACGCCGGTATGGATCAAAAAGATGGGTTTGACCGGCCTCGCCCGGATGCTGCGCGAGCGCGGCATCCAGCGCAAGTCGTGCCGCAACGCCGGGATGCTGAACGGCCGCTACAACGCGTCGCGCTTGATCGATTCCAGCCATCCGCTGGCGGGGCGCCGCATCGACGATCTGGTGCTGCCGAACGGCTCCCGCATCAACCGGGCCCGCGCCGGCAAAGCGACGCTGATCGCGGTCGGCAAGATCGATCTCGAGGGTCTCGCCGCGCTGCGCCTCCCCGTTCCGCCGAAGCGCTGGGTGGTCAAACCTCCGGTCGTGCTGGTCGTGCGCCCCGACGGCATCGTCGCTGCGGTCGTCGAGAAACCGACGCGCGCGAAGGTGCAGGCCGCGTGGGCCAAAGCCTTTGCCGGCGAACGCTTAGTCTAGACTCGCGGGCCTACTCCCAGGCGATCTGGTCGACGTAGCACCACATCCAGTCTTCGTTCGGTTCGAGCGAACGGACGATCGGATGGTGCGTCGCGTGAAAGTGTTTGGTCGCGTGCTTGTTGGGCGAGGAATCGCAGCAACCGGCGTGGCCGCACTCCATGCACTCGCGCAGATGCACCCACGTCGCGCCGATCTTCAGGCAGTCTTCGCACCCGTCGGCGCTCGGTTTGACGTCGCGAATGGTGGACAGGTGCTTGCAGGGAATCGCGTCGCCGCTCATCGGAGCCTCACTCGATGCGCTCGTCGATCGAGACGTTGTAGAGGAACAAGAACTTGCCCCACTCGTCCGGCAGCGTGTTGCGCTTGATCTGGATCCACGGAATGTATTTGGGCTGGCGCGGCTTGCGCTTGAGCGCCATGTTCGCCTCTTCCGGCGTGCGGTTGTTCTTGCGGTTGTTGCAGCGCATGCAGGCGCAGGCGAGATTCTCCCAGGTCGACGGGCCGCCGCGGCTCTTGGGCGTGATGTGGTCGACCGTCATCAGCCGCTCGCCGCGCACGCCGCAGTACTGGCAGACGTGGTTGTCGCGGATCAACACGTTCTTCTTCGTCAGCGCCACGCGCTGCATCGGGCGGCGGATGTAGTAGAGCATCCGGATGATCGAGGGCATGCGCATCTCGAAGGTGGCCGAGGCGAGCATGCGCTCGCGGCCGTGCAGCATCTCGGCCTTGCCGGAAAAGATGAGCTTCACCGCGCGCTGAAAGCTGGTGATGTTCAACGCTTCGTACGTGAAATTCAAAACCAACACTTCGCTCAAGATCGAACGTCTCCAAAAGCGCGAAAGCGAGGCACTTACATGCCTCGCTTTCGTACGAACGTCATTCGAGTTTCGGTTAGCATCTGCGCCATCGCTAATCGTTCCTCGGGACCTAATCTCTCCTTAACCCTCTCGAAGGCAGCGGTCGCGATGTCGATCGCAACCTCCGCGGAGGGGTAGTCGGGTTCCCTGCCTTCGGAATCCAAGTAGGCGTGGGCTGCGAGCGCGAGCGTAGCGACCACCTCGGAGGCCAGCGGTTCGACCGCCGGTATCGCTCCTTGGAAGCCCGTGGTTTCGGCCGGGGCTCCGACGCGCGCGCTCATTACCCGGAGAGTTACGCGGCGGCCGACGCCTTCCCTACGGCGGCGGCGACCATCCCCAAGAAGTACTCGTGCACGCGCGCGTCGCCGGTGAGTTCGGGATGAAACGACGTGCCCAGCACGTGGCCTTGACGCACCATCACCCCGTGGCCGTTTCGCTGCGCGAGCACCTCGACCGCGGGCCCGGCCCGCTCGATCCACGGCGCGCGAATGAAGATCGCCGGGAACGGCGCGGGGCCGAGCGCCGGAACGTCGAGATCGACCTCGGCCGATTCGTTTTGGCGGCCGAACGCGTTGCGGCGAACCGTCACGTCGAGCAGATCGAGCGTCGGCTGTTCGAGTCCGGCGACGTCGTGCGCGACGACGATCATGCCCATGCACGTGCCCCACAGCGGCATTCCGCCGCGCACGCGCGCAACGATCGGCTCGATCAGGTCGAAGCGTTCCAGCAGCTTCATCACCGTCGTCGACTCGCCGCCCGGCACCACCAGGCCGTCGACGCGCTCCAGCTCGGCGCGGGTCTTCACCGCGATCGCCTGCGCGCCGGCTCGCTCGAGCGCCGCGCAGTGCTCGGCGAAGTCGCCTTGCAGCGCGAGGACCCCGATCACGTTAGTTGCCGCGCGTCGCCATGAGCTGCGATTCGTCGAGGGTTCGGATGTCCAAGCCCTCCATCGCTTCGGCCAACCCAAGCGAACGGCACGCGTCGGCGACGATCTTCGGATCGTTGAAGTGCGTGGTCGCATCGACGATCGCCTTGGCGAACGCCTTCGGATTCTTCGACTTGAAGATGCCGCTGCCGACGAAGATGCCCTCGGCGCCGAGCTGCATCATGAGCGAGGCGTCGGCCGGCGTCGAAACGCCCCCCGCGCAGAACAAGACGACCGGCAGCTTGCCGTGGGCGGCAACCTCGCGCACGAGTTCGAGGGGCGCGCCGAGATCGCGCGCACGCGCGACCAGTTCTTCTTTCGGGACGACGCTCAGTTCGCGAATCGCATCGGAGATCGCGCGGATGTGGCGCACGGCCTCCACGATGTTGCCGCTGCCCGCCTCGCCCTTGCTGCGGATCATCGCCGCGCCTTCGGCGATGCGGCGCAGGGCTTCGCCCAAATCGCGCGCGCCGCATACGAACGGCGTCGTGTACTCGTGTTTGTCGCAGTGATACTTGTCGTCGGCCGGCGTCAGCACTTCGGATTCGTCGATGTAGTCGACGCCGATCGATTGCAGCACTTGCGCCTCCGCGAAGTGGCCGATGCGGACCTTGGCCATCACCGGAATCGTGACCGCGTCCATGATCCCTTGGATCAGTTCCAGGCTGCTCATCCGCGCCACACCGCCGTCCGCGCGAATGTCGGCCGGGATGCGTTCGAGCGCCATGACGGCGACCGCGCCGGCTTCCTGGGCGATGACGGCCTGTTCGGGGGTGACGACGTCCATGATCACGCCGCCCTTGAGCATCTGCGCGAGCCCGCGCTTGACGGTGAGCGTTCCGGTATGTTCCATGTCCCTATCGTATCACCCGATTCCAATGGGAACATTAGGGACGCTATCCCGAGCGGGCGCGGCCTCCGGGCGCTTCCCGCCGGCACGCGGCCGCCGGCGGGAAGCCCGAGGGTTAATGGTCGGGCTGTTTGGCCCAGGTTTCCTGGAGGACGCCGAAGGCCGGACGCTCGGCGAGCACGTTCGGGGTCCCGGCCGAGATGATGTTCAGACCGTACCAGGCTTCGTCGTTGTAGCCGTCCGGAAAGGCGCCGTTGACGGTGCCGTTGGCGACGTGCTTGCAGCCGCCGTCGGACTCCGGAACGCCGGCCTTGTACCATTCGTCGCTCCATTCGAAGATGAAGCCGCCGGAGACCGGCCCGCCCCGCAGGGTCGAGTTGGGGTACATGCTCGTCGCCAGTTCGTCGAGATACCCGCTCATGATCGACGCCTTATCGGCCGGGTACTCCTCGATCTGGTTGGGGACGCCGCCCGGGTGGTAGCCCTCGGACGCGCCCCACTCCATGATCAGGAACGGCTTGGTCGAGGATCGCTCCACGTCGGGCCAGAGGTTGCCCTGGCCCCAGTTCGGGCCCCGGTAGATCGTCGCACCGTAGACGTCGATATTGTAGCCATTGGCGACGGCCTTGCGGACCGTATCGAGGGAGTCGTTATCGGTGAACGTCGAGGTGACGATCTTCTTGGCGCCGATCGCCTTAAAGCCGTCGATCGCTCCCTGAGCGACGCGCTTGAGCCCCTTCCACCACGCCGGATTGTTGACGCGTGCGGGCGTGTCGATCTCTTGGAAGATCGAGATGCCGAGCACATCGGGGTTGGCCCCGTTGTTCTTAGCGAGATTGTAGTACTGCCCGTAGAGCGCGTCGACCGCGCCCTGATTGAGCAGCAGGTCGGGATTGTCGATTCTGATCGAGAGCACCGTGTAGATCGGGTTCGTTCCACCGTTGTAGGCGGCGGTGAGGAACTGGTCGATCGGCGTATCCGCGTTGCTATTGTAGACGCGAATCGCGTTCGCCCCGAGTTTGCGAATGTTCGGCAGATCGCGCTGCCAGATCGCCGCGTTCGAGTTGGCGAGCGGCGTCTCTTGATACACGCTGCAGATCGGCACGGGCGCGTAGTCGACGCCCTTGACGAAAAACGGCTTGCCGTCGAGCAATATGTTGCGCCCGCTGGTGGTAAACTCCGTATTTCCGGCGTGCGCGACGCGAGCCGGCCTTGCCGCCGCGTCGGCCGGCCCCGGTATCGCGTTCGGTCCGCCGGACGGCGCTGCGCTGCAACTGGCCACTGCAACGAGCGCAACGAGGGATAGCGACCTCTTCATGCGTTGTGTCCTCCCAATGCAAGACAAAACCGTGATTGCCACATAACGACGAAAGCCCGAGATTCGTCGCAGTGGCCCGCATACCCGGCAGACATGCCGCGCCTATTGCGGAGGAGCGTTGCTCTGGACCGGCGCCGGCGCAACGCTGGCGTCGACGGTCGGAATCGCCACCGGAGCGACGGTCGGCAGCGGCTGCTGCCGCCAAATCGGAATGTTCGGATTAGGCGTAGGGGTATGCGAGACCGGCGCGGCGACGTAGGGCGCCCGCGTAGGCAACGGCTGGGGCGGAACGCGCGGATCGGGGAAACGCGGGTCGGGAGCCGCCGTCAACGTCATCGAGCGCTTCCAATCGGGGCCGAAGGGCCCGGCGGTCGCGACCGGCTCGGGCGTCACCGCAACCGGCATCGCCTCGGCATTCCCGCGTGCGACCTGTCCGAGGACGCGGTCGCCCATGCGCTCGCCAAAGAGGATGGCGAGCAGCAGTACGGCTGCGCCCGCGGCAAGCAAGATCGTCGGCAGTCGATTGGTCGGCATGAGCGTTCGCTTGATTCTGCACCCCTGCCCATGCCACTCCTGCCTACGTGCGGATCAGCGTTCGCAGGACGTCGAGCGGGGCGGCGCGCGCCTTGCGGTCGCGCGGTTTGCCCACCAGTTGCACTTCGCGCAGGGCACCCGGGGCCATCTCGACGCGCGCGGTGACGCCGCGAAACTCGACCTGCACGTCGCGCGCTTTGTCGAGCATGTTGCCGAGAAAGATGCGGACCGCGTCGTTCTCGTCTTCGAAGGCGACGGCGCACACTTCGACCGGTGACGTGGTGACCTCGTCGCTCACGTCGCGCCCGGCGTAGATGCACGTGAAGGGCTCTTCGGCCGAGAGTTCGGGCATGTCGCCGTAGATTTTGTCGGCGTCCAAATCGATGACGTACGTGCAGCGGCGGCCGCCCCAGTGCACGCGCGCGGCGGCGATCCACTGCCAATCCTTCGGACGCATCGGAGCGAGGTGGGGGCGGCCGCTGGTGCGGTACCCGTTGAGCCCACCGACGGTTTCCGCCACCGCCCAGAGATACTTTGCGCCGGTCCACGGCGAGAGGTACATGCCGCGGTTGGAGAGCGAGCCGCCGTCGAACCATTCCCCGAACTCCCCGGGAACCGTGTTGCGCGGGCTGCCGCCTTCCATCGCCTGGTAGACGATTTTCAAGAAGTGCACGGACTCGTCCGCGAGGCCGTTGCGCGCCAGAGCGACCGCGTACCAAAGGGTCAGGTCGGGCCAAATGCCGCCGAGCAACCCGAAGCCGAACGAGGGGAAGTACCACGCGTCTGCGGTCGAGATCGTGCGCAAACCGACCGGCGTGACAAAGTCCGCTTCCAGCAGCCGTTGCAGAATCGCGCGGCGCTGCTCGGAGTCCGCGACGTCGAACAGCACCGGGAAGACCTCGTCGGCGGTAAAGTTGTCCTGGTAGTTGCCCTCCTGGTCGTAGTTGAGCACGAAGGCGCGCGTGTCGTCGTTGTAGAGATGCGCCATCATCGCGTCGCGCAGCGCGCGCGCCTGCGCCGCATACTGTTCCCAGTGATCGCTGTCGCCGGCCACGGCGCACAGCATGGCGGCCGCTTCGAGTGCGAAGACGCACTCGGCGTTGATCTCGGTGACCGCTCCGTCGAGCGTGTAGAGGGGGATGATGTTGCGCCACGAGGAGATGCCGTACATGTCGACGCCCTTGGCGCGGCTGAAGACGAGGCCGCGTTCGTCGCGCTGGGTCAGCAGGTAGTCCGCGAGCGCGATCGCCAGCTTCAAATTCTCCCGCACCCACGCTTCGTCGAGCGTCGCGTTGTAGTGATGCAGCATCGCGATCAGATGCAGCGGCGTATCGTCGTTGATGTTCAGGTCGTAGGCGGTCTTGAACCCGCTCACGCCCCGCACGTATTCGACCATCAGTCCGCTGGCCTCGACGTTGCGATTGAAGACTTCGAGCGAGTCGCGGCTGAACTCCGGCCACAGGTAGTCGAAGCCGTGGACGAACCAGGACGTGTCGCGCGAGACCAGGATGTCCGAGGGCGGGGAGTTGGTCGAGCCCCAGCCGTGCGGATACTCCTTGACGATGCGCAGCATGTTGGCCTTGGCCCACGCGACGCCGCGGCTGATCTCGGGGCAGGGCGTCACGAACCGCGCGTCGGCCAGCCGTCGCGCAAAATACTGCTGCGTGTCGTGCAGCGCGCGGCGGTCGTGCAGCAACGCCTCCAGCGCGACGCGGCTGGCGCCCGCGCCTTCCCGGTCGTGCACGACGCACAGCCGCAGCGACTCGCGTTCGCCCGGTTCGACGCGCAACACGAACTCGAACGCGCCGAAGATGCGGCGACCGGAGAGCTCGCTGTAGTGCGGGGCCGGTTCGGAGGGATCCACCGGGCCGCGCTCCGGCATCAGCGTCGAGCGGCGCATGTACTCCAACAGCACTTGCTCGCGCAGCGAGAGCTCGGCAGCGACCGGCGCCCGCGAACCGCCCCACCAGCGCTCGCCGCCGGTTTCGACGTTCTTCGAGCAGATGTAGCGCCCGTCGCTCCAGGCGCGCACCTGGTGCTCGGGCTCGCCGTAGAACTGCTGCCCGACCAGCATCGCCCACGGAAAGAGCACGACCTCGAAGCTCTTCTTGCCCGGATTGTAGACGGTGATGTCGACGACGAAGGCCACCGTGCGTTCGAACGCCGGGCCGTGCGGAACGTAGAACGACTCGCTGACGTGCGCGCGGTGCTCGAGCGTGAACTCCGAGATCTGCGCGTACGGCAGAAACGTCAACTCGCGTTCGATCTGGTGTGGAAAGACGGTGCGCCCGCCGGCGGACGTGGAGTCGTCGCGCAGCCGGTAGGCGACTTGGTGCGTGCCGAAAATGATCTGGTCGGTATCGGCGTCCCAGAGGCCGCGAACGCCGCCTTTTGCGGTCGCTTGCGCGTACGTCTTGTAGTTGCCGAGCAACAATCCGTAGGGCGTCTGCGATTCGTGCAGGACGTAGGCGCAAAACTCGTTTCGCTGTGCGTCAAAACTCAGCCGCATTGTGATGCTGCTTCTTTGCGCTGTCGGCCGCGGAGGCGCCTTCCGGAACGACGGCAAACTCCAGGCGCGATGGCGTCCTACCTCGCCCCGGCGAAGATTAACCTTACGCTCGAAGTCTTAGCACGCCGTGCGGACGGCTATCACGGGGTGCGCAGCGTCATGGTGCCGTTGGCGCTTGCCGACGAACTCTCCATCGATCCGGGCGAACGCTTCGCATTCCACTGCGACGTCCCGGGCTTGGCCGGCGACGACAACCTGGTGGTCCGCGCGCTTCGCGCGCTCGGCCCGCTGCCCAACGCGACGGTCTCCTTGCGCAAGCACGTGCCCTCGCAGGCCGGTCTGGGGGGCGGTTCCAGCGACGCGGCGAGCCTGTTGCTCGCGGCGATGCACGGCGCCTTCGGCACCCCGCCCGAGGCCGATTGGGTGCAGGTCGCGCGCTCGCTCGGCTCCGACGTCCCCTTCTTTCTCACGGGTACCGCTGCGCTGGTCGAGGGCACCGGCGAGCGCGTGACCGCGGCGGGCGCACCCCCGCCATGGCACGCACTGATCGTTCGCCCGCCGGCCGCGGTCTCGACCGCGGAGGCCTACGCGTTGCTCGATCGTAGCGAGCGGCCGACGCGCAGCCGTAACGACTCCGTCTCGATCGCGGCGCTGACGGCGCTGCAACGCTTCGAATTCGATGCCGTCGAGCGGTTGCTGCAGAACGATTTCCACGACGTCATCGCGGAGCGCGTGCCGGAGGTCGCGACCGCGATCGACGCGCTCCATGGCGCCGGCGCGCGCCGCGCACTGCTCGCCGGCTCGGGATCGTGCGTCTTCACGATCGCGCCGGGCCGGGAGCCCATCGAAGCGCTGGCCTCGCGGCTGCACCTGCCTTCGGAGTACGCCGTCTTCCAAACCCAGTTTGCGCAGGCGCCGGCGTGGCGATGACCGCCGTGGTGCTGGCGGGCGGACCGCCGGACGAGGTCGCCGCGTGCGAGACGGGCGCTCCTAACAAAGCCTTCGTGCGCATCGCGGGCGTCGCACTGGTCGAGCGGGTGATCGAGGCGCTGCGCGCCGCGCCCTCGGTCGGCCGCATCATCGTGGTTGCGCCGCAAGCGTCGCACGGA
>Ga0116229_10010338_pt1 | contig 14020 bp, 7 predicted proteins | sample S1TSphgellanicum_3_FD_87313 | JGI IMG/M metagenome (GOLD analysis project Ga0116229, IMG submission 87313) | Host-associated microbial communities from peat moss isolated from Minnesota, USA - S1T2_Fc - Sphagnum magellanicum MG | ecosystem: Host-associated > Plants > Peat moss > Unclassified...
AAGAAAATTACTTAAAATTAATATTTCCTCCACCCTATCCTAGGGTTCAAGAAAAGACGGAGAATATAATTTCCCCTAATATTATTTCAGAGAGCTCTTATTGCCATTAAACTATTAAATCGGTCGGCATGGACCCTAAAAGCTTCTTTCGAATTTATTTAGTGTAACTCAAGGGCATTATTATATTTTTATCATTTTAACCCGTAAATCACAGACTCCAATAATACCATTAAGATATATGCCCCTTCTTTGGTTGTAATGTTTGGTTGTGGGAATAAAATTTTCATCATTTCGTTCTTGTGAATGTGGAGACTAAATAGGCCATCCAATAATTAATAGGTTGGTACTATGTACATACCCAAGCATAAGTTTTTTTTTTTTTTGTTTTGTGGCAAATTTTCACTATTGAAATATTCTTTGGCAATATTATTCGTTGAAATGTTGCAAAAATATTTTTTTCCCCAAAAAAAAAACTTGTGAAGGAATTTTTTTGCAAATTTTTTTCGCAATTTTTGAATATATATACTTTAATTTTTTTGGACATGGAATTTTCATAATTATGTTTAATAGACATGTATTAACACACACACACACACAAATATTATAACCCTTGTTTATATATAGATGGGTTTTGAAATTTTAAAATGAAAGAGAGGAAATCATTTTTATTAAAAAAAATTGACGAGCATGCAACAATAATACAAGTTTATTTATAGACAAATAATAATAATAATAATAATAATGATAAAAATGATAATGACTACGAGTACAACAACCAGAGGTGGTGGAATTGTTGAGAGAGTCGACAAAGAAGCGACAATTGTGGAACAGTGATTGATCTGGGCGGAAACCGCGTGCGGAATGATTGGTTTCGTCGTCGCGTGGGGCTAGCGTAAGGGAATCGCTGAATCAAGTGTCAGAATGTAGTTTGCGCTCTCGAGCGCAATGCTATTATGCACCTTCTTCGCCTATAATTGTCCGTTGCTGGAATTCACTGATTCCAGATCTGCGCGCGAGCGTTGCAACGCCCGCTTGCTTTGCTTGCTCTCTCTCTCTTGTCGCGCTCTGCGTCTGCTCTTGTTTCTGTTGCGCTTCTTCTTCTTCCTCTTCGTCTGGTGTTGTGAAAGCGGTCGGGCAATTGCGCGTGCGGATCCGGCGCATTTGTCGGTTCAAGTCCTCTGTTTTCTTTTCGACTCGCGCCGTCTCATTTACTGCCAGGAGTACCGTTTTCTTCTCTCTCTCTCTCTCTCTCTCTCTCTCTCGTCGCGCTTTTCGTTGTCTTGTGGTGTTTGTTGGCCGCGAAATCGCGCGGGGAATTGAAAGTGCGGATCCGGCGTATTTTTCCATTGGAGTCCTTTTGTTTCCTTTTTTTACTTGCGCGGTCTCATTTACTGCTGGCGGGAGGACGCCTGCTTTGCTTCTTTCTCCGTCTCTCGCTCTCTCCTCCTGCCTCTCGTTTTTCTTGTTTCTGTTGCGGTTCTTCTTCTTCTTCGTCTTGCGAAATCGGCGGGGGAATTGTGAGTGTGGATCCGGCCCTTTTTTCTTTTTTCCGTTGAAGTTCGTTCGTTTTTTTTATTCGAGTCGCGCGGTCTCATTTACTGGCGGGAGGACTTAGTCGGTGTTTCCAGGAGTTCAAGACGTTGTGAAGCCTTTTTGAAGGAGACGAAATTCTCGGTAAGATGTGTACAACATCTCTGGCTCCGTGCATGTGCATTGTCTTTGCTTTGTTCATTGTTGTCGATCTTGGTGGCGCGTATATGAAGGGATCGGAAGTGCGCGTTTTGAAGTAGTAGTTCTTTTTTCTTTTTCTTCTTTAGACTCTGAGTGTGGTTGTGCACAGACGTAGTAGCGTTTCTATTTTCTTCTCTCTTTTATTCTGGAGCTCTTGGATCAGCAGTCCGAAGCGAAATGTTCGCTTGTTTTGTCAGTCTCAATTCTGTCATATGCGATGAATACCAGTGAAAGCATGGCAGGCTTGAAGGTCATAAAAGAATTCAAGTGTTTTTTGTTACATTCTTGTTTCCATTATGTGGATTGCACACGATCTGGATGCATGTACACTCTGTCCTCTCTGTCTCTGTGGCAAACTATGACTTTCTTTGCCCCCCGACCCCCGCCCTCTCTCTCTTTAGTGGTTCCACCAAAGATGAATTATGGCCATGGAATTTTTATGGAAAGAATTGGCTTTGGGGACTTACCAGGGAAGATCACAACAGAAAGAGGCCAGCCACAATGGGGGAAGCAGCCATATATACCCCCAAAAACATCTTGATAACTGGCGCAGCAGGATTCATCGCATCACATGTTGCCAATAGGCTGATTCGCAACTACCCACACTACAAGATTGTTGTGCTTGACAAGCTGGATTATTGCTCCAGCTTGAAGAATCTGATGCCCTCCAAGTCATCCCAGAATTTCAAGTTTGTGAAGGGTGACATTGGGAGTGCGGATCTTGTGAACTACCTTCTCATCACTGAGGGCATCGATACCATCATGCACTTTGCTGCCCAAACCCATGTTGACAATTCGTTCGGCAACAGCTTCGAGTTTACAAAGAACAATATCTATGGGACACATGTCTTGCTGGAGGCTTGCAAAGTGACAGGTACTGTTCGCCGCTTTATTCATGTGAGCACGGATGAGGTCTATGGTGAGACTGAAGCTGATGCCATTGTTGGAAACCATGAAGCATCACAGCTGCTTCCCACAAATCCTTATTCAGCCACCAAGGCTGGTGCAGAGATGCTAGTCATGGCATACGGCCGCTCATATGGACTGCCTGTCATCACCACCCGAGGTAACAATGTATATGGACCAAATCAGTTCCCAGAGAAGCTCATCCCCAAATTCATTCTTTTAGCAATGCAGGGGAAGCCTCTTCCGATCCACGGAGATGGATCAAATGTGCGCAGCTACCTCTACTGTGAAGATGTGGCCGAAGCCTTTGAGGTTGTGCTGCACAAGGGAGATGTTGGTCATGTCTACAATATTGGCACAAAGAAGGAGAGGACTGTCCTCAATGTTGCTAGAGATATATGCAACCTCTTCAACCTTGACTGTGAGAAGTCTATTCAGTTTGTGGATAACCGTCCTTTCAACGACCAGCGCTATTTTCTGGATGATGCCAAATTGAAGCAGATTGGATGGCAGGAACGCACAACCTGGGAAGAGGGCTTGCGCAAGACATTGCAATGGTACACTAGCCACCCTGACTGGTGGGGGGATGTTTCAGGAGCTCTTGTTCCCCATCCCCGTATGCTCTCCATATCTGGGGTTGAGAAACTTGCTGACCTCCAGAAAGGCACCCAAACTAAATCCGAGGTTGAACCTAACAACAAACCAAAAGAGAATCTATTTCTGAACGGCAACGGTCATGTGGTTGGGAATGGTAAACTGCACCATCAGGGAAATGGTGTCCCAAAGCAATCATTGAAATTTCTGATCTATGGACGCACTGGCTGGATTGGCGGTCTTCTTGGGCAAATATGTCAGAAGCAAGGGATACCATATGAGTATGGATCTGGCCGGTTGGAGAATCGGGTGCAATTGGAGAAAGATATTGCATCCACAAAGCCCACTCATGTGTTCAATGCTGCAGGTGTGACAGGGCGGCCTAATGTCGATTGGTGTGAAAGTCACAAGGTTGAGACCATCCGTGCAAATGTTGTGGGTACTCTGACTTTAGCAGATGTTTGCAAGAAGAGCAATTTGCTGCTCATCAACTTTGCGACAGGATGTATTTTTGAGTATGACAAAACTCACCAGCTTGGGAGTGGCATTGGTTTCAAGGAAGAAGACACACCAAATTTTACTGGCTCATACTACTCCAAGACCAAGGCCATGGTGAGCATTTGGATGATATTACATTCTCTACCTTTTGCTGTATGCACCTGACTTTTTTGCAGGAATGAGTCAATTTGTTCAAGCCTGCGCTTGGAGGATTTGCAGTTGAATGATAGGCTGACAGTGGTTGTGATTCGTCTTGTCACATGTGTCAGTATATTCAAGTTTCACCATCTTGTAATTAATGAGAAACATGATTAAAACAATCACTGTCATCTGTGCGAGTTTTGTTGACAGTACGCTACAGCTCAGGATGCATCCAGGGTGTCCATGTATTCAGACCTTTTAATCTGTACCTTGTGACTATCCTCAGCTCAAGAAATGGGATTGTAAGATCTGCTTATAGATGCCCGGGCCACTACTTCTAGGGATGCGTGAATGTCCCACTGTCCACAATTTTGTTAGCTGACCAACCATGCATGTCCTCAGCTATTCAAATCTTGCACTTTTGAAGAAAACTGCATGCACCTATAGTGGAATTCTGACTCTATTTGGATGCTTGGCAGGTTGAGGAGCTTCTCAAAGAGTTTGACAATGTGTGCACCCTGCGCGTGCGGATGCCCATCACTTCAGATCTGCAGAATCCACGAAATTTCATCACAAAGATTTCTCGTTATGAGAAGGTGGTGAACATCCCCAATAGCATGACCATCTTGGATGAGTTGCTGCCAATTTCAATTGAAATGGCAAAGCGAAACTTGCGGGGGATCTGGAATTTCACCAACCCAGGAGTGGTTAGCCACAATGAGATTCTGGAGATGTATCGACAGTACATTGACCCAACATTTTCATGGAAGAACTTTACTTTGGAGGAGCAAGCCAAGGTCATCATTGCACCTCGGAGCAACAATGAACTTGATGCGTCCAAGTTGCAGCAGGAGTTCCCTGAGATGTTGCCAATTAAGGAATCTTTGATCAAGTATGTATTTGAACCCAACAAGCAGCTTCACAGTAAGTAAAGGAAGATTGAAACAATCATCCTTCATTTGTTATCTATTATTTCAATAAGCTGCAGTGAACAAAAATTCTTGACAAATAGCTCATTTTCTTGTGATAGGCCTGCAAAGCAAAGGTAGACATGGCCAAGTTACTGTTTTAGTTGTTTGGTCCTAGTAGCTCCTAAGTGGACAGTTTTGAGCCTTGGTGTTGATCACCACCACTATCATTGGTAATTTAACATTATCTGCTGCCCAGCAGGTAATCTGGGCATTTTAGCTTGTTCAATTCTTTTCCTGAAATCCAACAGGTAATTATGGGTAATAGCAGGGCTCCTAAGGAGTCATGACTCTCTTTGCTGTTTATGTCATTCATTTGTGATTGGTTTGCTTGAATTGTACTTGTTGTCACTTTTGATTTTGTTGTAGTATCTGGAAATTGAGGCACTGTTATACCAGACACATTTTGGTTTGAGTCGACTTGTGCAAGCTGATGATTGTGGTGATCCTTACCAGTCCAACCATTAGTTTAAATGCAATAAGATTATGATGTCCACAGTGTCGCAGTTAATCTCTGCTTTTAGCAGTGGAAAGTGGAATCGCAGCATTTCTGTTCAGTAGTTTCCACAATGGGGATGAACATAAATATGACATCTTGGAATGCTGTTGCAGATTCCAATGTGGATCATGTGGGGGATTCAAATTGACTTTCCGTACTTTTGGGATGAACTCAAAGATGTCTTGAAAAGCTCTTTGCAGATTCTAACAGGGATCATGTGCGATAACCAAAATTTACTACTTTTGGCAAATGAACTCAAATATGATATCTTGGAATGCTCTTGCAGATTCTAATGTGGATCATGTGAATGAACTCAAATATGTCATCATTGGAATGCTGTTGCAGATTCTAATGTGGATCATCTGCAGGATCGGAATTTACTCACTTTTGTTCAGTTGCATTTTTCCATAACTACAGTCATGGCATGTGTGCCTGTTATGTAAGGACTCAATAATTGACAAGATCATCCCAACATGATTCTTCATCCACTAGCCCAACTACTACCTCCCAACTCATCCCAGTCATTTCAAAATTTGCACTTTCAGCATAAAATTAGGTACTACTACAATTTGGTGCTTGTCATCCAATCAATCAAACCCCCGGTTTGAGTAAAATACTACTCTACTAGGGTTCCTGCATGCATTTGGTAAATGGTTGGTGGAAAAAAACTTTGATCAAGGGGCACTACCACAAATGTACATTGGAACTACTACGTCGACAAGATCTTATACCCAACCCATGCACATCAGCACATATAGAACATGAGTTAAATAACTTCTGGTTATTTTACTCAAATATTAAACTAAGAACCCAAGCACTGTGGACCCATGACCACCCTTGCATGTCATGGTTGTGCATTCAATCTGCATCTAGGCCATGTCAAATGTCATGTATTAAAACTTTTAAAAAGTAGGGATTGTTGAGTCAATTATATATCCAAAAAACCAATGTGGATGCCTTGGGAACCAATTGCGCAACTATTGTGTTTGCCCTTGTTACAATATTTTAAAAGTTCCTTTGAAATGGAAGCATTAACCTTATAGGGTGAAAGCCTACTACAATATAACATATTTAATCATTGGCCTAATGTCAAATTGCCATTTTAATTAATATATGTCACAATAGACACCACATATTGCACATTATAATGGATGAAACCACAAAGTTTACTTCACGTGTCCTGAGTTGCAACTTTTTGTGTGAGAAAAATCACATTCTTTTATAATGTGTGTTTGCAATTCGAAAAACATTCTCTTTTAATATTTGTAGATTTTAGAGATCCATGGTTGTAGAAAACTAATTGGTTGTGCTAAACACATTAGGACTCCCAATTGGACTACAAAATCACATATATTACACATTGTGCTTAAAACTTTATTGAATTAACATAAATCCTATTGTTCAATAAAAATGTTATTTGTGTCTTATCTATATATTAAGATAGGTGCTCATCTATTTCGTTGGTTTGGATGTGATCATTTTGTAACCCTCCCAAATTGCAAGCCTCTTCTCCACTTTTTGTACCATCCAAAAGCCTTTGACGAAGTGGTGTGAATGTTAGTCATTTTGCAATTTTTGGACCAATGGAGCAAAAATTATTGGGTTTAGAGAGATTTTTATTTTTTTCATTTTAATTTTTTTAAAATCATAATTGGGTTTTTTCTTTTAGAGCCTTGAAAAAAGGTTCATTTTTTAATCCCTTTTTATATTATATCCCTTCATATGTTGTGGCACTTCATATGAGTTTTTTAATAATTCTGTTTTCTATATCTTGAAGCTTTGAAAGGGTTTGTTTTAGAATCTCTTTTTTATGTCTTCACAGGTTATGGCACCTCTTATGGTACAATCAAAACACCTAGATACATATTAGTTTCTTTGTCCTTTCATAGCCTAGCTATGATGATATTTTCGTAAAAACTTTGAAGTTAAGTGCACTTCCATTGGCATGATAGTGAGATGGGTGACCTTACAAGAGATTTAATATACTTGGACAAGCAGCCCACTGGTCTACTAAGAAGAATGAGAGTGTCACCATGTTCTGATTAAAGCTAACAGAAGGACAAGAAATGGACAAGCAATTTGAGTTTTAAAGATAGATTACAAACTCAATTTCACCATGTAGAAAGTACAAACAAGTTACAAGTTACAACTCGAAGTCTTGCCACATTATCTTTAAACCATTGACAGAGCACTTCAAAACTCATTACTGTGGCAGTAGCCAACTCACCATGTACCTAACACCAAATTAATGCTACAATAGTATGCTCTCCAACTGCATAGTGTATTATATATACATATATTCTTCAGTTCTGGGCTTTAAAGAGAACCTCTAATTCCTGTCTATCAAAATGTAGTTTAATTTAGTCTACCAAAATGAGACCTCACTAAAACCTTAACTTCAGATTCTACTGTTTTTTCAAACTAATGCAACCTCTGTTGCAATTCTGAAGCCGATTCTTTAAACTGTACCTCCAATTCTTGTGTTTTTCACATATATTTGAAACTTGGTCCAATTCCCACAGGTACTATACACAAAGCTGAATATCATATTAGTGTTACAATGTGTTAAAAGTCATCTCCTAACTAAAGGCATATGCTACATATTACATTTTTCAATTTTTGTTCTTTGGTCTATTGACTGCCTACAGAGCCAAGCCCTCTGTAAAGAAAAACTGTTGCAGTAATCCTGTTGATTTTCTTGGCTGCCTAGGGAACCAAGCCCTATGTAAAGAAAAATTGTTGCAGTAAACTTGTTGACTTACTGGCCTCCTAGAGAACCAAACCCTCTGTAGAGAAACAACCTGCCAAAATCCGAAAAGCTCTGGATGCAAGATTTGAATGACTTGGCCATTTCAACACCCAGAAATTTGTGTTCTTTGACATAGGTAGGCAAGTAATTTGCTGCAAGCTTAGCCATGGACATGATCACTTAGATCTCCCCAACTCTACTTGTGTAGGTAGTGCCCCTGTAGATGGAAGACTTGATTTACAAGTCTTGATTATACCTCTGCAGTGAGTCACAAGTATTGTGAAGCACATCTAACATGTCTCTTACTTTGAACAAGGCATGCTCACAAGAACAGGCTCAGAACATCATGCTGTGCTGTCATACCCACAAGGTCACATGAAACAAATAGAACCCAGTGCTAACAAGTAAAAGAGAACATGAATGCTCATCAGCCTACAAAAAAATGTGTTAACAATCAATCCAACCTTTGTCTTGGAATTCTAAAGTACTTCAGGTGAGAAAGTAGCCAGATCAATGGCTGCAAACAAACAAGAAGTGAAGGGCACTTTTTTCTTCCCAAACAATGAACAATCATATGCCTACTATCAGAGAAAGTTAGTTTCCTTGCCTTTTGTTGCATGATATTGAGTTGAAGCAACCCAGGTCTGCATTGTCAAGAAGTAGGACTTCTCCTTCAGGATGTTCATGGCCTAGTAAATATCATTGCTTACATCTTCACAACCATCTCCAACTCCTTGGCACCAATTTACATCTTCTGACACCATCTTCCGCTCTTTAGGACTAGAAATGTGTTTTTATCTCAGTTGTTGGGTCTGAAAGCATCAACCCACAGTGATCCCCTGTCTTCAAATCTGTAACATATAGACCCTTTGGTAACCTCATTTTCCTTGCCTTTTGTTGCATGATGTCAAGTTGAAGTGACCCAGGTCTGTGTTGTCAAGAAGTAGGACTTATCCTTCAGGATGTTCATGGTCTAATGAAGTATCGTTGCTTACAGCTTCACAACCATCTCCACCTCCTCGGCAGCAATTTAAATCTTCTGACACCAGCTTCCGCCTTTTAGGACTAAAAACCACCTTTATCTCAGTTGCTGGGCTTGAAAGTGTCAACCCATAGTGATCCCTTGTCTTCAAATCTGTAAGAGATGGACCCTCTGGTAACATCACTTGTTTCTCTGAGGCTCCATAATCAACAGTGCTTGGCCTAGGACTCGAACTTGCCTGTGCTTGGTTTTTGAAGATGGAAGTAGACAACAAATCACTAGCTGCTACTGGTGGAAAATATGCATCAATTTCACGGGGGGCATTGGAGTCATGGAATTCTCCCGTCTTATTTGCCAAAACTGTCAAGGACTCAAGTCCAGCTGCCTTGTGACGCCAGTGAACCTCAATTGCTTCTGGAAGGTCAAGCATATGTGAGTAAATATCTGTAGGGTCGCCATCAGTAATTATTACTTTGGTTAAATAGAAGCTAGGTTCCATATCTACTCTAAGATACTTATTCAAGCCCAAAATCCACATCTGGCTAAACAAAGACAAGTGCCCAACAGGGCAAGGGGTGGGATGATTGAGCAAAGTTTCAGCATAACGTTCCAAAGTCCCACCAATAACTAGGCACCATAGGTGCATTGAAACTAATTAACGACATGAACAGAACATCCTCAAATTGTTCAAGAAAAACTTACTGGGAGACACCAACATATTGACCTATGCCTAAACCATGGATTTCAGGACCTCAATGGTGACATGCCCCAGCCTGCCCACAAAGACATCCATCTAATTTATTGCTGCTCCACGTTCATTTAGATTTGTGACTGATAGCTTGAAGGCTCATAGACATCATACCACACCTCCCAGGAATATGAGGAAAGTGAGGAAAGAACTTCAGATTTCCCACAAGTTAAGGCTAGGACCAGTTAGTGCACTAAACAAACAGAGGCAAATGGCAGTTCTTATAGGAAAGGGAGAGAAAAGAAAGGCAGACCTTGTAGCCCTCTATCAGTAGTTATTACATCCAGCTGGAGAAGCTTCAGCAGACGACCAAGGTCAACCCCACTTGTCCAATTCTCTGGTCCATGTCCATTGCGAAGCTTCAGCCGTCCCCGATTTGCAGTACCACCCCAAATGATCCCAATTGGCCTAGGTTTTTCCATAGCCCCCTCATCCCCAGTTAACAAAATCAAGCTACCGCTGTCGCCCTCCAACTCAAATACTAACTTATTTTCACCAACAATAAGAAAGTCAGTAAAGAAACAGTTTCCCTTTTCATCATTATACTCCACAGCATAAGCCATGATTATCCCCCTTGTCAGTCCTGAACTTCGGCCAACTTTGACTACATGCTTTGCAATCAGGCTGTTTATGGGAGCTTGCAAGTCAACCCACATCACCTCACCCATCTCACCCACACCTTTAACTGTTGTCATTATCCTTGAAGTATCAAAGGACTCAGTGAAAGGAATGAAAGCACCATCAGCCCTCACAAATGTCTCTGCACATGTCAACAAGCCAACCCTGAGATATATCATATACTCCCCTCAGCAACCAATCACAAATGCATAAACATCTTCAGTATCAAGCTGCCTCTGTAACGGGGGCTAGTAGCTGCTTGGTATCAACATTCCAGTAAGTCTACATTGTTACACCCATGGAATGGGAATACAGGACTATGTAAAGAGCATAAACTAAGATAATGGGATCATGTCCCATGCACAACACTTGGCAAATGTTACTAGGGGATTCCCACATCAGGTGGAGTCAAAACAGAGCAATAGCCAAACTCCTGCAGGCATAAGACTTGATACAGGCTAAGAGGATCATCAGGTTTCACTGGGCTTGAAGCATACTTTGCTGTATGTCAGATAATATCTGTTACATACCTATGAGATTGCAGAGAAAACTCCAAAAGAAAACTTTGAATCTAACCAATGTGGATGCTCCAGCAAAACTAAAATGACAAGAATGAGTGCAGTGATAACCTTTTAAGTGCTACTCAAAAAATATCAGATCATCACCATCAAGATCTGTTAGACTGTACACCTGACATAATTGCATTCACAACAAAACACCCATGGAGAGAGAAGAGAAGACAAACCTGGATTCATTCCTGCAAATATCCCATACCACAAATCATCTCGGATAAAAGATGTGGCTCTCTCCACTGCACCTAAGTACACCCCTGGTCCAAGATTTGGTGGTAAAGGATGAAACATCTTCTGGGCAGGGTAGTCTAGGTCAACTGCAACATGCCGATTGGTAAGGAACCCAAGCTGACGAGAGCCTGTCTGACTCTGAACTATGGCCCCAAGGGTGCCATAAGTTTCCTGACTCGCCACCTGAAAAATTCACATAGCCTTTCCTATCAAGTTACATGAAGATCAAACTAAGCTTTTGAATGTAGGTGCCAGCTACCATAACATCCATGCTATCAACATGGTAGAAGTCATCAACAACAACAAGCCATCATGGAGGCTTCAAGGATTCAGAGTCCTCTTGGCTTTTCTTAAGCATATATTTAAAACAAAAGAGGGGATACCTGTGAACCTGAGCCAATAAATGGATCATTTCCTCGTAACCCTTCAACCAGCTCTGAGTAAATTTGCTCTTTTGGAGTTGCTTCAGGGGGCCCATAGTAGGAAAACTCTACAACATCAACATCACACCAAACCCCTCCAGGTCCCTGCATGACGATAGTCAAGTGAGTGCCAAAATTTTGAATCAAGTTTCACAATATACACCTTTCGCTGGAGAACAAATATCCATGAACTTACACAGCCAGTTGAGAACCTTCAAGATTGCTGCCACCTTCTGACATGGCACAAAAACATGGCTGCTGCAGCACTAAGAGACAAAGTTTCTGTCAATGATAGAACACACTCAACTTTCCAAATACACAAATATGCATCATCTAATGGTGACATAAACTTCATGTACACAATTATACTGGTGACAGAGTAAAAGAAAGGTACTCTAAAAGCTGAAGACAAAGACTGTGAGGTTAGGGTTTAGGGCACCCTTGGGCCTGCTTTCTTCTGAGCCACTTGGTACAAGGCACAGGTAAAGCTATATCCTAGCATTTTCTGAGTCTGCCAGAACTCCAGAGAACCCACAAGCGCTCATCACAGATACCCCTAAATGTGACTGGAATCAAATAAACCCTTGACATTGTCCTTCCTTCCTCACCTACGATAAGCCCTCATAAACTGTTCACTTCCAGCTACCCTTGAAGCTCTTCTCTTCAGAAATTGCACCATATTACCTGGACAAATGAAAAGGAAAATTATCTCTTTCTAGGGTTTGTCACCTATCTCCAGCATTTAGAAGAGAGACTTCCTAAGGCTTTCAACCCCCACACATCCTTCATGCTCTTGTCCTTTAAAGCTAGCAGAGGGCACAACAGCTGTTGCTCTGTACGAGTGCATAGAGTACAGTAATCAACCAGAGAGTTAAGATTGAGCTATTGTTCTTGTCTATTCCATGGGAAGCATAGTGTGTGTTTCAGTCTGCAACGGCAAAGGAATTGTGTTTTAAGGGCTCAACATGATCCAGAAACTATGAAACACAACAGCCCTTACCCTCCTTCAGGTCTGGCTTAGCTGCAAGAGAGTGAGTGGCATGGACTTTAGGTTAACGATTGTGGCCAGGCCATTTTCACAACATTTATAGCCATTTCCACAATGCAGCGTGGGGGCTTGATATGTGTGCATCATCATGTCATGTCATGACAGCAGCCTGTTTCTCTAGAGATAGACGGGTCACAAGATGGAGGTGGAGAAAAACGCTGGATGATGAGAGAGATATAATACTTCGAGGTGTGTTGGAAGCTTTTGAACGTCAAGGAGCCATTGCCTGTGAACCTTGCGAGCGACAAAGACGATAATAGCAGGAATGGAAGTCAGAACACCCTGGCGTGTTCGGAAGCCCAGAGCAGTGCCAAGGCTGTAACGGCGAAGAGTCTTGCTATGGAATGCACGAATTGTCATGAGCTCCAGAAGCGTTGCCGCTTGTTGCCCCGTCGGCATCCGATTCTCGGTATCGAGCTCCACGTCCTTTTGCAAGCCGTAGAAGTACGACGCTCTCTCTGCCGCCGAGTCATTCAACCAACTTGGAGGCCAAAGCACATACGCTGCACTATTGTCATGCTGTCCAGCCGATGCAAAAGCTTGCAGAGGAGGGATCTCAGCACGCAGACGTCGATTGCCTGTGGAACAGCTCCAAGCGCTGTCCAATGCTCCCGGAATCGCCCGCGGGATATTACGCGCTACTCGCATGTAGCACTGCGTCGCCACAAGCAAGCGCGTCATGTCCATCTCTCCAATCGTCCTACATCCCAAAACCAAACAAACTCCTTCAAACCTCTTACAAAAAACCCATTCATCTCCGCCTCAAAATGCACACGGAAAACAAACAAAAATCACTCAACTATCCTTACAATCAAGCTCTCAAGCAAGTCACACAAATCCACTAGACTCACATTCCCAAGAGAAGAAGAAGAAGAAGAAGAAGAAGACGAAGAAGCACACCAAGAACAACAACACTATTTCAAGAGGACATTCACTCCCAAAAAAAAAAGCTTTTTTTTCTGTTTTTTTCTTTTTTTCTTTTTTTTTCCTTACCTGTCCCAGTATGCATCTGGAGGTATCAGCCGCGCTCTCTTTCGGCTAAATGTCGGGTACCCCATCGAGGAGGAGAACACACGACGCAAAAGTCCTTTCAATCAATCACATTGTCACTTGAGTTACTAGCTAGTCCTTGTTGTGGACACACACACAAGAGTCTCTGTGTGTGCGTGTGTCTCTGCGCCCTGCCGCCTCCGTGCAGCCGCTTTCTTGCTTCATCGTCCATCGTGTGAGATGTGCTCCATTTTCCCAGTTTCAAACGCACGTTACAGTCTCCGTCGCTCCATTCTTTGCCCCATCTCTCCCCCCCCCCCCCC
>Ga0116229_10010343_pt1 | contig 14016 bp, 9 predicted proteins | sample S1TSphgellanicum_3_FD_87313 | JGI IMG/M metagenome (GOLD analysis project Ga0116229, IMG submission 87313) | Host-associated microbial communities from peat moss isolated from Minnesota, USA - S1T2_Fc - Sphagnum magellanicum MG | ecosystem: Host-associated > Plants > Peat moss > Unclassified...
GGGTCGCGATCCGAGAGGACGGTCAATTGGCCGAGATCTACTTCGAACGCGAAGAGAAGGTCATCGGCTCGATCTACAAAGGCAAAGTGATGAACGTGCTCCCAGGGATGGGCGCAAGCTTCGTCGACATCGGCCTCGGCCGCAACGCCTTCCTGTTCGTCGACGACATCAACAAGACGCCGCTGAACATCGGCGACGTCGAAATCACCCAGGGACGCTCCGGTTGGACGATCACCGAGAAGATCAGCAAGGGCGACGACGTCCTGGTCCAGATCGTCAAGGAGCCCCGCGGCCTCAAGGGTGCGCGGATCTCGACGAACATCTCGCTCCCGGGCCGCTACCTGATCCTGATGCCGACCGGCAAGTACTCGGGCGTCTCGCGCAAGATCGAGAGCGCCGAAGAACGCAACCGGCTCAAGGGGATCATGAAGATGATCCGGCCCGACGGCATGGCGACCGTCATCCGGACCGCCGCGGCCGGCGTGAGCCAAGCCGAGCTGATCGCGGACCTCGGCGTCCTGATCCGGATGTGGCACGGGATCCTCGAGAGCTATAAGCGCGCGCCGGCTCCGTCCCTGATTCACAAAGACATCAATCTCGTCTTCAAAACGGCGCGGGACTTCATCACGCCCGAAGTCGAGCGCGTGCTGCTCGACAACGCCGAGGACTACGAAAAGGTCCGGGACTTCATGCGGCTCCTCGGACCGCAGTACGTCGACCGGATCGAGTACTACAACGGCGGCCGCTCGCTCTTCAAAGACTACAAGATCGATGAGGAAGTCGAGAAGCTGCTACGGGCCAAGGTCAATTTGCCCTCGGGCGGCTCGATCGTGATCGAGACGACCGAAGCATTGACCGTCATCGACGTCAATAGCGGCAAGTTCACGGGCGGCAAAAACCTCGAAGATACGATCGTGCGGACCAACATCGAGGCGGCCGCCGAGATCGCGCGCCAAGTTCGCCTGCGTGATATCGGCGGCATCATCGTCTGCGACTTCATCGACATGTCGACCGAGAACGCCCGCAATCGGGTTATTTCCACGCTTGAAGCCGGTCTCCAAAAGGACCGGACGCGCACGACGATCCAATCGTTCTCAGCGCTGGGCTTGCTGGAATTCACTCGCAAACGTGTCGGCAAAGATCTCTCCGCGCAGCTGCGCGGACCCTGCCCCACCTGCAAGGGCCTCGGCAGCGTCATGTCGCCCGAATCCGTGGCGATCCAGACGTTCCGCGACGTGCAGCGCTTCGGGCAGCTGCACCACAACGGTGCAGCGCACAAGCCGATCGAAGTGGTCGCGGCGCCCACGGTCGGCGCGCAGATCGCATATTGGTACGAAAACGAGCTCGAGGGCCTCGAGAAGGAACTCGAGACGACGATCGCCGTCCGAGTCGATCCGGCACTCCATCCGGAGAAGTTCCGCATCGAGGAGCTGACCGATCAGGCTGCCGCCGTCGCGCCGCCGCCCAACGTACGCGTAGGCGACGAGTTGGACGTCGACCTCGTGCACACGCGCATGCCGGTGGAGACTTCGGCGCTAGCCATCGTGGGCGACCGCCTCGTTGAAGTCGAGAACGCGGCGAGCGCCGCGGGCGAAACGCTCAAGATCAAGATCATCGACATCGACGAAGACGGCACGATCCTCGCCGAGCCGCGCACGCACGTCGTGCAGTTGGCCGCCGAAGCGAAGAAGCGGCGCCGGCGTGGCGGTCGCGGCCGCAAGAAAGAACTCACGCCCGCGGAGCAGGAAGAACAGCTGCGCGAGCTGGCCGAGGAGGCCGCCAAGGGTGTCGGCGCTCGGCCGGCGCTCGGCATCTCGACGACCGCCGAAGCCGAAGCCGAAGATGCCGAAACGCGGGCACACACGGCGACCAGCCCGCCGATCGCGACGGTTACTCCGCTGCACGCGGTGCCTGAATACGCGGCCGTCGATCCCAACGGCGAGGGACGGACGTACGCGAGCTACGGCGGTCCGGCCGACGGCGATGGCCGTCGCCGTCGTCGTCGCCGTCGCCGCCGCCGCGGTGGGCCGGCCGAGGCAGCCAACGGCGTGGCTCCGTCGCTGACGGCCGTGCCCGACGGTTCGCCCGTCTCTCCCCTGCAGGCCCCGGTGGCCGGCGAGGAAGGCGACGCGGATCTCGAGGGTGACGAAGAGGAGGTCTCCGCGGCGCCGACCGTCGGCGAAGAGGGTCAAGTTCGCAAGCGCCGCCGACGTCGTCGCCGGCGTGGCCGCGGGGGACTTCCCACCGACGCCGCGGCTTCTGCGGAAGCAGCGGCTACACCGGGCGGCAGCAAAGCGCTACCGGATCGGCAGATCTTCCGGGTCAACGGCGCCGGCGCGGCGGAACCGACGGGCGAAACCGCTCCGCCAGAGCCCGTTCGGGCAATCGCGGCCGTCGACCAGCGTCGCGGTGACGTCGCTGTCGAAGCACCGCCGGCGATCCTGACGGTGCCCGATAGCACCGCGGTGACGAAGGTCGCCAAGCCTGCTCGCCGTGGGCGCAAGGCCGACGATCTCGAGGCCCCGCAACTCGCACTCCCCTCACCGGAACCGGAAGCGCCCGCGCCCAAGAAGCGTGGCCGCCCCCGGAAGGTCGTCGCGGATGCACCCGCTGCGGTCGTTAACCAAGCGGTCGCACCTCAGGTCCTTGCGCCGGTGGCGGATGACGCGCCCAAGCGGCGTGGACGCAAACCGAAAGCCGAAGCTCCGGTCGAGGCTCGCGTGACCGCGGTTAAGGCTGCGGCCCCGGTAAAGGCCGCGGCTGCCCCGGCGAAGCCGGCGGCCGCCAAGGCCAAGGCCCCCGTACGCCGCACGAAAGCCGAGGCTCCGGCCCCGGCACGCGCGGCTGCGGCGAAGAAGACGCCCGCGCGCGGCAAGAAGACGACGGCGAAGAAAGCCGTGGGCTCCACCTCCGCGCGTAAGAAGACCACGACCAGCCGCAAGAAGAAGAGCTCCTCGTAGCTTCGCGGCCACCCACGTGGAATGCGCCCACGCCGTTCGCGGCGTGGGCGTTCCTCGTTGATTTCGACGGGACGATCACCGATCTCGACACGTTCGACGTGCTCGTGCGCCACTTCGCGGGCGAAGAGGCGTGGCACGCAAGCGAACGCGGCCTGCGCGACGGTTCGCTTTCGCTGCGTGATGTGCTGCAGCTGCAAGCTTCGTACGTGCGCGGCTCGTTCGCGGAGGTCGAGGCACTCTTGAAGCGCGAGGTCCGCGTCGATCCTACGTTCGCGCCATTCGTCGCGACGTGCCGCGCACGCGGTCTGCCCGTGACGGTCGTTAGCTCCGGCATCGAACCGATCGTGCGCGGACGCTTAGTCGAGGCTGGTCTCGGTGACGTGCCCGTCATCGCTAACGGGATCGAACCGGATCCGGCCGGCTGGCGCATCGCCTTTCGCGACGCGGACGGCAACGGCACCGACAAGGCGGCGATCGTGCGGGACGTGCAGGCCTCCGGCCGGCGCGCCGCCTTCATCGGCGACGGCCGCTCCGACTACGCGGCCGCCCTAGCCGCCGACTACCGTTTCGCCAAACGCGGCCTCAACCTCGAACGCTACCTCACTGACCATCGCGTGGTTTTCACGCCATTCACAACCTTCGCCGAAATCGACCTCGCCGATTTTAGCTAAATCGGCAGCCGCGGTCGGCGCCGACCTCCGCGAAACTCGCCGTAGTCAGCGCGGCGCGGCGTTAATGGCTATTACTATTTCCATTAGTAGTCGGCGGTCAAACTTAGCGTCAGGGACCGCGATAGGAACGAGGCCCGTCTGCGAGATGGGCATTAATGCGAGGGCACTTTACCGTAGGACACGTCGCAGCTGTAAAATCTTGGAAAAACTGAAGAAGGGACATACGTCCCTCCTTCGGCAGATGAGCTCCGCGCATCGAGAGCCGGGAATCAGGTACCAGCTTCGGCGATCTTACCTTGCAGATAGGTGATGGCGGATTGCAGTTGTGGGTCGGTCGCGGGGTCGCCGAGTTTGGCGGTCTTGGGCTCGATCGATACGATGTCGGGTTGAATGCCGATCAGGTTGATGTCGCGGCCGCGCGGCGTCAGATAGCGCGCGCTTGTGATCTTGACCGCCGAACCATCGGGCAGCGGGTGGATCGTCTGCACGACGCCCTTGCCGTACGTCTTCTCACCGATCAACTCGCCGACGCCGTTATCCTGAATCGCGCCCGACGTGATCTCCGAAGCTGAAGCGGTGTACTTGTTCACGAGCACCGCCAGCGGTTTCGACGGGATCGCGGTGTTTTCGGCATCGTACTGCGTGTCGCTGCCGCCGCGCGCTTCGACCGAAACGATCGGGCCCGAGGGAATGAACTTCGAACTGACGTCGATCGCGGCGTTGAGATAGCCGCCGCCGTTGTCGCGCAGGTCGAGCACGTACGCCTTGGCGCCCTGCGCCTGGAGCCGGGTCAGCGCCGTCGTGAGCTCTTGCGCCGTGTTGGAGCCGAACACCGTCAAGCGCGCGTAGCCGATTCCGTTGTCCAAGAGCTTCGAGTAGACGCTGGGCTGATGGATGACGTCGCGCGTCACCGCGATGACCGGGATCGGCGCATCGTTGCGTTCGATCGTCAAGTGAACGACCGAACCTTTCTCGCCGCGGAGCATCTTCGCGTCGTCATCGGTCGTGAGGCCCTTGGTCGATTTGCCGTCGACGAACGTGATCACGTCGCCCGCCAGCAGGCCGGCCTTTTCGGCCGGACCGCCCGGAATGACTTCGTTGACCGTCAGTAGCTTGGTCTTCTCATCGACCTGAATCGAGATTCCTACGCCGCTGAAGTTTCCGCCGTCGAGACCTTCGTTCAGCTCCGCGTACTGGCGCGGATCGAGGAACGTCGTGTACTTATCCTTGACCGAAGAAAGGACGCCCGCGATCGCTTCGTAAGCGAGCGGACGGCTGCCGCCGACCTTCGCGCCGTACGCCGTCACCACGGCATTGACTTCGTGTTCCAATTCGCGCGCGTCGATCGCCGGGTCGTTGACCGCGTGCACCTGCGGCACGTGCGGCGACTTGATGCCTTCCTTCTCGAGATAGGCGATCAGTTCGGCGCGGGCGCCGTCGAGCGCGGCCTGCTGGTCGACCTTCTTGTAGAATTCCGAGTTGAGCAACGAATAGCTCATCTCGATTTCGTCGCTTTCGACGCCGGAGAGCCCAGACGCCGTCGTCGTCGACGGAACGGCCATCGCGAGAATTCCGGCGGCCGCGAGAATTGGAAGGAACTTCATGGATGTACTCACCTGCGAGCGATGCGCCGCAAATACGATTTGGCGGCTGCGAGTTGGAGATCTTTAATCGTTCCGATGATCGGTTCGTCGACGGGCTGATCGACGACGACGTCGGGTTCGATGCCTTTGTGCTGGATGTCGCGTCCGAGCGGTGTGACGTATTTTGCGGTCGTGATCTTCAGCGCACCGCCGTCGCTCGTATTGTAGATGCTTTGAACGACGCCCTTACCGAAGGTCTTGGTTCCGATCAAGGTGCCGACTTTATAGTCCTGGACGGCGCCGGCGGTGATCTCCGAGGCGCTGGCCGTGTATTTGTTGACCAGGATGACGAGCGGCGTGGCGCCGATCGAATCGTGGGTGGCCGTCTTCGTTTCGCGGTCGCCGGCGCGGTCGATCGTCGAAACGATCGTCCCTTGGGGGATGAACAAGCTGGAGATGTCCACGGCGGCTTCGAGCAGGCCGCCGCCGTTGTTGCGAAGGTCGAGGATGTATCCTTTGGCTCCGTGCGCCTTCCCGTCGAGCATCGCCTTGCGCACTTCGTCGTACGAGGTCTGCCCGAAGTCGGCCAATCGGACGTAGTCGAACCCATCCGGCAGCACCTGAGCGTGGACCGAGGGGACATAGATCTGCTCGCGGACGATCGCGACGTCGCGGTCATGGGCCGACCCGGTCGAACGGACCTCGAGGTGCACGACCGTCCCGATCTTGCCTCGGATCAAGCGCTCGACGTCATCGAGCTTCATGGGTTCGACGGGATGCGAGTCGACCGCTAGGATCCGGTCGCCGGTCTTGACGCCGGCGCGATAGGCAGGCGTGCCCTCGATCGGCTCGACCAGAATGTGCTTGTTTCGCGGATCCTGGACGATGTAGACGCCGATCCCGCCGAAATCCCCGCCCTTGAGCGACTCTTCGAGCGAGTTGATCTCGCTCGGCGAGAGATACGTGGTGTAGGGATCGCCGAGCGAATCGAGCATCCCGCGGATCGCCGCTTGGGTCAGTTCGGCGTTCGAGGTGCGGGCGCCGTACAGATTTTGGGCGACCTCGAGGTCGTGGTTGAGCGCCTTGACGTCGGTCGTTTCGTCGCCGGTCGCCGCCAACAGCGGGATCGCGGGCGAAGCGATGTGGTGAGCCTTCAAATAGGCGATCAACTCGTGCTGTTCGCCGGTCAGCAGCGTCTGCGCGTTGACCGGCTTATAGTAGGTCCGCTCGACCTGCCGAAAGGCGCCGTCGAGCATCCGTTGATCGCCGCCGTGCGGGTTGTCGAGCAACGCATGCAGGTCGACGGCCGCGACGCCGGAGCTCGTATCGAAAAAGGCGTCAGCCGGGTGAGCGGCGCGCTCGTGGGCCAGATATAGCGCGCCGCCCAGCGAGGCGACGGCCACGACGAAGGCGGCAGCTAAGGCTCGAAACGTTCTTGACAAGAATCCCTATCGGTTTCTGGGTGCTGTGCGATCGTCCGGGGGCACGTGGCCCCCGCTCAGTAGAGTATCGACGGAAGTCGGTGGTACTTGGACGAGGACCGCTCACATACCGTTTATGCAGGGGGGGACTCCCGCAGCTCTCCACGGGCGGGGCTCGACGGTATTGGGCTGACTTGGGCTCGGTCTGTTGCGTGTACCCATATTACGTGAGGGACCCCGGATGGTTTCCGGGTTGGACGTAATGCTCAGGCGTTTCTAATGCGGCGCGGGGCGCCGCCTATTGGAGGCGGCTGGTCGGGTCGACGGCGACGCCGTTCACGCGGACCTCGAAGTGCAGGTGCGGGCCGGTGCAGCGGCCGGTGCAGCCGACGGCCCCGATTGCCTGGCCACGCTGCACATCCTGGCCTTCGGCGACGAAGATTTGCGAGAGGTGGCCGTAGAGGGACGACGTCTGGCCGCCGTGGTCGATGATGACGGCGTTCCCGTAGCCGCCGTACTCCTTGGCCCAGATGATCCGGCCGCCGGCGGCGGCGGTGACGGTCGCGCCCATCGGAGCGCCGATGTCGATCCCCGGGTGCATCTCGAAGCCTTGGCCCATCGGGTTCGCGCGCATCCCGAAGGGCGAGGTGATCGGGCCGGACACGGGCCACGAGAACTCCGCGGGGGCGCCGCTCGGCGTGGCCGGCGGAAGGGCTTGGCCGGCAAGTTCCGCGGCGCGGCGCCGCGTCGCTTCCTCGGCGGCCCGCCGTTCGGCTTCCTCGCGCTGCCGCTCGCGGATCATCTCCTCGAGCGCGGATTCCTCGGCCGCGGAGACGTCCTCGAGCTCGACGACCTCGCTCGCGACACTGCGCCGCTGGACCTCCGCGGCGGCCACGAGCTGTTCGCGCTCTTGCGCGAGGCCGGCCAGCTGAAACTTCGCCTGCTGCTCGCGGTCGACGGCGGCGTTCAGCGCTAAGCGCTCGCGCTCGAGACTGGAGCGGGCCCCGGCTACCGCACGTTCGGCGGCGCGCCGCTCGCGCACGGTCTTTTGGTTGGCCGCGATCAGGTAGCGGATGTCGTCCCAACGTTCGACGAAATCGGTGAACGACGAGGCCGAGAGCAGCACGTTGACGTAGCCGAGGTCGCCGCGTTCGTACGCGTCGACGAGCCGCCGCCGGAGCGCGTCGTTATGTCGCTCGAGCGTGGCCTGGGCGGCGCCCAACTGGACTTGGTTCCACGCCAGCCGGCGTTCGTTCCAGTGGACTTGGCCGGTCAGCGCGTCCAAGTCGGCCGAGACGTGGGCGATGCCCGAATTCGTTTCCGAGAGCTGAGCCTCCAAGTCGCGCGCGCGCAGCTCCTGGAAGTGGAGCTGGTCGCGCTTGACCTCCAGCCGGCGATGGACCGCGTCGATTTCCGCTTGCTTCGCTTGGATCTTGTCGCCGACGGTCGCCACCCGGCGCTCGGAGGCGCTCGACACGAGGACCGGAAGAGCGACGGCGGGCGACAGCGCGAACGCGAAGGCGGCCGCGACGCAGCGACGGCGCAGGGCGGCACTCACGTGCGGAGGTAGCGGCCCACCGAGAGCCACGATGCGGCGATCCCGATGGCCGCGCCGACGGCCAGCAGCTCCAAAGCCAGCGGTCCTTGATTGACGGAAACCGCGTGCAGCGGCAAGAACGGCAGGGCCACGAAGAGCTTGGGCAGCAATTGCAGCCGCCCGACCTCGAGCAGCACCAGCGCCAAGGCGGCGCCCAGGACCCCGTCGAGCAGCCCTTCGCAGATGAACGGCAACCGGATGTACGTTCCCGACGCGCCGACCAGCTGCATGATCGCGATCTCGCGGCGCCGGGCAAACACCGTCAGCCGGATCGTATTCGAGATGATGATCGCGGCCGTGAAGATCAGGAGCACGACGATGCCCAGGCCAACCCGGCCCAGGACCCCGGAGAGTCGTAAGAGCTTCTGAACGGCGTCCTGCGCGTACTCGACGTGAGCCACGTCCGGGAGCTTGCTGATGGCGGCCGCGACCTCGCGAACCCGGTCGGGCGAGGTGACGCGCACGCGCAGCGCATCCGGCAAGGGGTTCGTCGTGAGCAGCGAGGTGTCGATTTGACCGCGCAGCCGCTCGCGCATCTGGCGCAAGCCTTCGGCTCGCGGCACGTAGACGACGCCCTCGACGCGCTTGTCCCGGCGCAGCCGCGCCGCCAAAGCCAAGGCGTCCGCGGACGTCGCCCGGTCGCTCAGGAAGACCGAGATTTCGATCCGCTTGAGCACGTCGTCGCCGATCTTGCCGACCGCGTCGCGGGTGAAGAGGAAGGTGCCGAGCAGCAGCACCATGACCGCCACCGTTCCGATCGCGGTCAGCTGCATGAGCAGGTTGCGCGTGAAATTGCGCCAGACCTCACCGAAGAAAAAGCGGACGCGTCCCCAGTCCACTACAGCGCCGACGTCTCGGAGGTCGCGAAGCCCGCGAGCCCTTCGGAACGTTGCAGGTAGTAGCCCCGCTCCTCGTCGGCTACGATCTTGCCGTCCTCGAGGCGAATCACGCGACGCCGCATGCGGTCGACGACCAGGGCATTGTGCGTGGCGATCAGGACCGTCGTGCCCTTGAGGTTGATCCGGTGCAACAGATCCATGATTTCGTTCGTGTTGCTGGGGTCGAGGTTGCCGGTCGGCTCGTCGCAAAGCAGGATCTTCGGGTTGTTCACGAGGGCGCGCGCGATCGCCGTTCGCTGTTGTTCGCCGCCCGAGAGTTCGCTTGGAAACATCCGCGCCTTATGGGCCAGCCCTACCAAGTCGAGGACCCGCGGAACCTGACGCATGACGTCCTTCGTACGGGCGCCCGTCACTTGCAGCGCGAAGGCGACGTTTTCCCAGACCGTCTTGTCCGAGAGCAGCTTGAAATCTTGGAAGACGACCCCGACGTTGCGTCGCAGATGGGGCACCCGCGAGCGGCGTAGCCGGTCGACGCGGGTCGCGTCCACGGTCACTTCACCCCGGGTCGGCACCTGCTCGCGATAGAGTAAGCGGAGTAAGCTCGATTTGCCCGTGCCCGAGTGGCCGACGAGGAAGACGAAACTTCCCTTGGCTATTTCAAGGTCGATTCCGTCGAGCGCTCGCGTGCCGTTCGGGTAGACGAGCGTCACGCCGCGCAGCGAAATCAAGCGGCCGGCCCGGACGTTGACATTACAGGGGTTTTTCGGCATCGGAGCGGAGCTTCACCTCTGCCTATGAATTTCGACCTGACCGAGGAACAGCGCGCGATCCAGATGCTCTGCCGGGAATTCGCGCAGGACGAGGTCAAGCCGCGCGCCGAGGAGCTCGATGCGAAGGCCGAGTTTCCGTACGACCTCGTGAAGAAGATGGGCGAGCTCGGCTTGATGGGCTTGCCGTTCCCCGAAAAGTACGGCGGCGCCGGCGCCGACACGATCAGCTACGCGCTGGCCGTCATGGAGATCGCGCGCGCCGACGCGTCGACCGCGATCACGCTCGCCGCACACGTGTCGCTGGGGTCGACGCCGTTTCTGCTCTTCGGGAGCGAAGCGCAAAAGGAGAAGTATCTGGTCCCGCTCGCGCGCGGCGAGATGCTGTGGGGCTTCGGTCTGACCGAGCCGCAAGCCGGCAGCGACGCCGGCGGGACGCGGACCCGGGCGGAACTACGCGACGGCACCTGGACGATCAACGGCACCAAAGCCTTCATCACCAATAGCGGCACGGACCTCACCGGCGGCACGACGATCACGGCCGTCACCGGCACCGACGAACGCGGCCGCCCCGAGATCAGCAACTTCATTGTGGACCAGGATTCGCCGGGCTTCACGCGTTCCAAGAAATATCGCAAGATGGGCTGGAAGGCCTCGGATACGCGCGAACTCTCGTTCGCCGATGCGAAAATCCCCGAGGAGAACCTGCTCGGCGAACTGGGGCGCGGCCTCAAACAGTTCTTGACGATCCTCGACGGCGGCCGCATCTCGGTGGCCGCGCTCTCGGTCGGCCTCGCGCTCGGCGCGTACGACGAGGCGCTGCAATACGCCAAAGATCGTCACCAGTTCGGTCAGAGCATCTCGAAGTTTCAAGCGATTCAGTTCAAGCTCGCCGACATGCTGATGGAGATCGAACACGCGCGGCTGATGGTCCTCAAAGCCGCGTGGGAGAAGGACAACGGGCGCGATTACGTGATGACCGCCAGCCTGGCCAAACTCTACTCGGGCGAAGTGTCGCGGCGAGTCGTCAACGAGGCGGTGCAGATTCACGGCGGGTACGGATTCATGGACGAATACCCGGTCTCGCGCATGTACCGGGACCAGAAGATCAACGAGATCGGCGAAGGCACGAACGAGGTGCAGCGTCTGGTCATCGCGCGTCTAATGGGGCTGTGATGAAGATATTCGCTGCAATCCTGGCGGCCGGCTTGGCCGGCGCGGTGCCGGCCGTTCCCGCATCGGCCGAACTCAAGGCCGGCGCGCAGGCGCCTCCATTCGCCGCGCGAGCCTCCCTGGGGGGCAAGGATTTCGACTTCGATTTGAAGCGGGCACTGGCGAAAGGCCCGGTCGTGCTTTACTTTTATCCGGCCGCCTTCACGAGTGGCTGCACGCTCGAGGCGCACGATTTCGCGGCCCACATCGGCGATTACAAGAAAGCGGGGGCAACCGTGATCGGCGTCTCGGGCGACGACCTCAAGACCCTCGACCGATTTTCGGTGTCCGAGTGCCGGCGCAAGTTCGCCGTCGCCTCGGATCCCGATCACGCGATCTCGAAGTCCTACGATGCCGTGCTCGGCTTCGGTCCGGTCGCCTATTCTGACCGGACCTCCTACGTGATCGCTCCCGACGGAAAGATCGTGTACTCATACCGGTCGCCCGACCCGACCTTGCACGTTCAGAACACGCTGGACGCGCTCGCCCGGCTGCGCGCCAGGTGAACGGTCCCGATGCGCACCGGCTGGAAGCGGTGCTCGAAATGGCGCCCGAGCAGTTCGACGAATTACCGTTCGGGGCGATCGTCATCGATCCCGACGGCAAGATCGCGTCGTATAACGAATACGAGACGCGGCTCTCGCAACTGGACCGCGAACGCGTGATCGGGCGCAACTTCTTTCACGACGTCGCACCGTGCACGGCGGTTCGCGAGTTCGAGGGACGCTTGCACGAATTTTTGCGCACGGACGAGACGGTGAGCGAGAAATTCGATTATCTCTTTTTGTTCTTACACGGCGCCGTCGCCGTGGAGATCACGTTCCTACGTCTGCGAAAGAAGGGGCAGATCCTGATCGCGGTCGAGCGGGCCGCCGGCGGTCCGGCTCCCATCGCTTAGATCGAACGCGCGCGCGCCGCGCGCGGCCGCGGCCGCGGCCAATTCGGGGCTGGTCGTGAAAAGGACGATCTGCACGCTCTCGGCCGTCGCTTGCAAGATCGGGAAGCTGCTCTCGATCCGTCGTTCGTCCCAAAAAACGAACGGATCGTCGAGCAGCAGCGGCGCGGTTTCGAGGCCTTCCGAGAACATGCGGACCATCGCCAGCCGCACGACGAGGTAGGCTTGTTCGCGGGTGCCCGCCGAGAGCCGATCCACATCGAGGATTTCGCCGGTTTCCGGAACCCGGACCCGAACCGCGAGCGTCGTCGGATCGACGCGCACGTCGGCGTAGCGGTCGGCGGTCACGCGCGCGAAGGTCGTCGAGGCGTAGTCGGCTAGCCGCCGGGCAAACTTTTGGTGCGCCTCGCGGGTTCGCGCGTCGATCGTGTTCTTGGCGAGCGAAACGGCCTCGTCGAAACGCTCCAGGCGTTCGAGTTGCGCGCGCAGCGCGAGCACGCGCTCGTCGAGCGCGGCGAGATCGCCGATCTGCGTTTCGGCCGTGCGTAACTCCGCGGCGGTCGCGGCCACTGCCTCGCGCGTTTCCACCGAGCGGCGCTCGATGTCGGCGCGTTCGGCCTCGAAGGCGCGCGGCGAGGCGCCGTCGAGCGGGGCGGGTTCGACCCCGGCCACGGTCAGTTCGGCGAGTTCGGACTCGAGCGCGAACTCGTCGTCGCTGCCGAGCACGTCGGTGCGCCGCACGTCGAGCATCGACAGACGCACGTCGATTCCGTCGCGCGTGCTCTTGCGTATCTCGCGAGTCTTCGCTTCGGCTAGGTCGCGCTCGCGCGAGCCGCTCTCCGGGACCAGGCGGACCGCGAGCTCGTCGAACGCGACGGCCTTGGCGTCGGCGAGCCGGCGCGTTTCGGCCGAGCGCTGGGCCAGCGCCAGCGCCTCGGCTTTGCGGGCGCGTAACGCTTGGGCGCGTTCACGGCGTTTGGTCAGTTCGTCGATGGAGGTCACGCCGAGGCGTTCGAGGACCGCCGCGACGCGGGCCGCTGCTTCCCGTTCGGCCGCACTCGCCTCGTCGGCGGCTTTCTGCATCTGGGTGACCGTGCGCAGCGCGTTGCGCCGGCCGCTCCAGCGCGACCACGCGATCGCGAAGAGGATGAGCGCGAAGACGCCGACGACCGCGGCCAGCAACCAATCGTGGATGATCGCGAGCACCACCGCGCCGAGTGCGACGAACGCACCGGCCGTGAAGGCGACGCCGAAGAGTTCGCCGCCGCCTTCGATCGACCGGCGCGCGCTCTGCGCGCGGTCGGCGGCGACCGTCGTGCGGTTGCGGGCGCCGGTGGCCTCGGCGCCCGCGGCTTCCAGCGCGGCGAAGGCTTCGTCGTCCAGCGCGCCGCCGTCGCTGCTGCGCTCGTCGAGTTCGGCTTCGAGCGCGGGCGTCATCCGGTTGCGCGCCGCCTCCTCGCCGTGCGAGCGCGCGAGCGCGTCGAGCGTGTGCCATTCGCGGTAGAGTTCTTCGAGTTCGGTGACCAGATAGCTCGGAAAGCCTTCGACATCGTCGAACTGCGCGCGCTCGGCCTGGAGCGCCGCCAGATCGTCGCGGATTTCGCGCAACGCGTCGAGCCGGGATCGCAAGGTGTAGGCGCGCAGCGACCGTCCGCGCCGCAGCTGCTCGCGTAGCGCCGCTTCGAGATCGTGGGAGCGCTGAGTCTCGAGGGCCAAGCGCGCGCGGACGTCGTCGAGCTCGCGCAAGCGCGCTCGCATCTCCTCGGCACGCGTTTCCGATTCGCTCAGCTCGTCGCTGAGATGGCGTAGCGGAGCGTTAACGGTCGCGCGTTTCCGGCCGACGTACGTGGTCAGCGCCTCGTCTAAACGGTTCATCGCGCCGAGCGCAGCGTCTTCTTTCGGGCCGCCGTCGAGCGCGCGGGCCAGCGCGTGCGTGATCCGCTCCGCGCGCGCCCCGTCGATCGCGACTTCGCCTTGCGCGACGAACGAGGCGTTCACGAAGACCTCGAGCGGAACGCCCAAGTGCGCGTGGCCCGGGTTGACGATCTTGCCGACCGAACATTCCGCCGAC
>Ga0116229_10010344_pt1 | contig 14016 bp, 9 predicted proteins | sample S1TSphgellanicum_3_FD_87313 | JGI IMG/M metagenome (GOLD analysis project Ga0116229, IMG submission 87313) | Host-associated microbial communities from peat moss isolated from Minnesota, USA - S1T2_Fc - Sphagnum magellanicum MG | ecosystem: Host-associated > Plants > Peat moss > Unclassified...
AAGGCGGTCCCGAGCGCCGCGACGGCGTTGGTGATGCCGGCGACGTGCAGCGCAATGCAGTCGAGGTAGCCCTCGACGACGACGATCGCATCGTCCTTGGTCGCGGCTCGGCGCGCGATGTTGAGCGCGTAGAGATAGCGCCCCTTCGTGTAGACGGGCGTCGTCGACGTGTTGAGGTACTTCGGCGGTTCGTCGCCGAGCGCGCGGCCGCCGAACGCGATCGTCTCGCCGGTGCCCGAATACGTCGGGATGATCAGCCGGTTGCGGAACGCATCGTAGGGCGAGCGCTGTCCACTCTTGAGCAACCCCGCCGCGAGCCCGATCTCCGGCGGCACGCCGTTCGCGCGCAGTTCGTTCGCCAGTGCGTCGAAACTCTCGGGCGCATAGCCGAGCTTGAAGGTCGCGATCGTTTCCGCGCTGATGCCGCGGCCAGTACAATACGCGCGCGCCGCGGCGCCACGCGGATCGATCGTCAGCAGGCGGTTGTAGAACGCCGCCGCGACGTCGTTGGCGTGGTAGATCGCCTCTTTTTCACTGCGCGCGCGAGCGGCGGCCGGATTCTCGGCTTCCAGTTCGACGCCCGCGCGTTTCGCGAGCACGCGCAGCGCATCGGGAAATTGCAGGTTGTCGTGCAACTGGATGAATTTGATCACGTCGCCGCCGACGCCGCAGCCGAAGCACTTGAAAAATCCGCGATCCCCGTGAACGTGAAACGAGGGGCTCTTTTCGCCGTGGAACGGACACAGGCCGAGGTAGTCGTCGTTGCGCGTGCGGCGCAAGGTCACGAACTGGCCGATGTATTCTGCGATGTTGGTGCGGGCCAGAATCTCGCGCTTGGCCCCGTCGTCGATCCGCACCCTCCAGGGATTCGACGCTGCCCTCCAAACGACTTCGGTGACCGTGCCCAAACCCAAGCGTATCTACGATCCGATCCACCGATTCATCGAGCTCGAGGCCGGCGAAGTTGCGCTGCTCGAGTTGCCGGTCGTGCAGCGTATGCGCCGCCTGCGGCAGCTCGGACTCGCCTACCTCGCGTTCCCGTCGGCGGAGCATTCACGCTTCTCCCATGCGCTTGGGGCGCTTGCGATCGGCACCCGCGTCTACGACGCGCTCTTCGCCGGCGTCCCGAGCGCGAACGCGCAGCGGCGTCTCTTGCGCGCGAGCCTGCTGCTGCACGACCTGGGCCATGGCCCGTTCTCGCACGCCTCCGAGGCCGCGCTCGGGATCAAGCACGAAGCGCGAACGCGAGCGATCCTCGCGCTACCGGCCGTGCGCGGCGCGATCGAGGCGCTCGATGTCGACCCGGCCGCGGTGCTCGCGCTCATCACCGGAACGCCCGACGCCGATCCCGTGCTGCGCGAACTGGTCAGCGGCCCGAATCTCGATGCCGATAGGATGGATTATTTGCTGCGCGACGCCTACTTCACGGGCGTCGCGGTCGGGACGTACGACGTGGAACAACTCGTGGCGTCGCTACGCGTGATCGATGCCGGCGGCCGCCCCGTGCTCGGGATCGACGGCCGCGGGATGGTGGCGCTCGAATCGTTCGTGCTGGCGCGCTACATGATGTTCGCGACCGTCTACTTTCACCACACGACGCGCGCGTTCGAACGCGTGCTCGGCGACGTGCTCCACCAACTGTGGCCCGACCCGCGTGCGCTCGACGACATCGACGAGTTTCTCACGTGGGATGACTTCCGCGTGATCGATACCATCCGCGATCTCGCGACACCCGAAGCGCTCGCGCTGCGCGAACGGCACACCATCTACCGGCTCGCCGCCGAATTTAACGCCGGCCACGATCTCTCGGTCTTCTCAGCGTGCGAGGCCGCGCTACGAGAACGCTTCGGCGACGCCGTCTGGAGCGACTCGCAAGAACAGCTGCTCCACCGCATGCCGCTCGGCGGCAGCGAAGACGCCCCGACGGTGCGCGTACAACTGATGGGCCGCATCGTCGACGCCCGCGCCGCCTCCGACCTCATCGCGAAGCTCTCGGGGAAAGCCTACTGGCGCAAACTCTTCGTCCGCGGCGACCGCGTCCCGGTCGACGAAGCGCGCGCAATCTGCGCCGACATCATCGCCACCGGCGGCCAGCCGCGCTTGTTTTAGGAGATCCGAGAGCTCGAGCAGCGAGCCGAACCAGAATGTCATCCTGAAGCTCTCGATGCCATCCTGAAGCTCTCGAAGGATGGGCGTGCCGCGCACGGTTATCGCTTGTCCATCCTTCGAGGACCTCAGGATGACATTCGAGGACCTCAGGATGACATTCTGGCGCGCCGTGCTGATCGTTACACTAGTCGTCGTTTCCTGGGGCGATGCGGTTTGCGTTCTGAACGGCGAGCATCCAGCCCGGATATTCGGGTGCGAGCACGCTGACATCGTCGAGCGCTTTGAGCTCGTCGGCTGATAGAGCGACGTCGACCGCCGCGATATTATCGTCGAGTTGATCGCGGCGTTTCGCGCCGATGATGACCGAGGTGACGACCGGTTTCGACAGGAGCCAGGCAAGCGCGATGCGCGCCGGGCTGCAGCCGTGCGCCTCGGCGATCGGCCGCATCACGTCGAGGATCTGCCAGGTCCGTTCTTTGTCGACGAGCGGGAAATCGAACTCGGAGCGGCGCGTGCCTTCGGGCTTCTGATTCTCGCGGCTGAATTTGCCTGAGAGCAAGCCGCCCGCGAGCGGGCTCCACACGAGCAGCCCCGTCTTCTCGGCTTCGAGCAGCGGGACGATGTCGCGTTCCAGATCGCGTCCGGCGATCGAATAGTACGCCTGCAGGGTATCGAAGCGCGCGAGTCCCTTGAATTCGGAGATACCGAGGGCTTTCATGATCTTCCAGGCCTGCCAGTTCGAACACCCGATGTAGCGCACTTTGCCCGCGTTCACGAGAGTGTCGAGCGCGCGCAGCGTTTCTTCCACCGGCGTCAGCGAATCGTTGCCGTGAATTTGGTAGAGGTCGATGTAATCAGTGTTGAGCCGCTTCAGGCTCGCATCGACGGCATCCATGATGTGCCCGCGCGATGCGCCCGCGTCGTTGTAACCGCGGCCGGTACGGCCGAAGACCTTGGTCGCAATGACGACATCTTTGCGTGCGATCCCGAGATTGCGGATCGACTGGCCGAGGATCTTCTCACTTTCGCCTTCCGAGTAGACGTCGGCGGTATCGAAGAAATTGATCCCCGCGTCGACGCACGCCCGGACCAACTCGTCGGCGCCGCTTTGATCGACCGTGCCGACCGCGCGCCAAAAGCCTTCGCCGCCGTGAAAGGTCATCGTGCCGAAGCATAACGTAGAAACTTGGAGTCCCGTATTGCCGAGTGTTTTGTACTTCACGCTCGCGACCAACCGCACGTGAAGGGCGATCCGTTTCGCAGCCGGCCGCTCAGCGGGCGAAGGGGGTCGCCTCGGTAGGCGGAGTAGGAGCGAGGATGCGCTTGCCACTCCGTACGTTCGCGGCCTTCGCCGCCGTCTCGCTGCTCGTCGCCGGTGCCGATGCCGCGCCGAAGCCGCACCCTCGCCCGTTCGGCCGCGGAAAAGCGGCGCCGCACCCGCGCCCGATCCCCGGCTACGCGATTCAGAACCAAGACGTTGCCGTCTCCTTCGACGTTCCGTCGGGGACGGTGTACGGAGCGACACGCATTTCGCTGATCGATACGAGTGCTGCGCCGACCGTCGCGCTCGATAGCCTCGGGCTGAGTTACTCCTCCGTCACGATCGACGGGACGCCCGCGATGTATCTCACCGATGACGACCACCTGACGGTGACGATTCCGAAACCGGATCCGACGACCGTGCACACGATCGTCGCGGTCTACACCGCGCAGCCAAAACGCGGCATCTACTTCGTCCGCCAAAACGCGGCCTATCCGCATCGCGCGCCGGAGATCTGGACGCAGGGCGAGACGATCGATACGCGGCGCTGGATGCCGACCTGGGACGAGCCCAACATGAAGTTCACGACGTCCGTCGCGGGCGTCGTTCCCGACGGCTGGACGGTGATCTCGAACGGCGCGCTCGTCTCCGATGCGCCGCGAATGATCCAACCGCCGCCGCCGTCCCCGCCCCCGGACCAGCCGGGGAAGGTGACGCGAACCTCGGTTGCGGTCCTCACCGATACGACCGATCCGCGCCTGCCGCTCGAACTCTTGCTCCCCGCGCATCCCGGCGATCACGTCGTTACTTGGCGCGAGAGCCACCCGCACAGCTCGTATCTGACCTCGTTCGTCGCCGGGCCGTACGTGAAGACGCACGAATCGCTGGGTTCGCTTCCGGTGGATTTCTACGTCCACCCGGGCGACGAAGCGATGGGCAACATCTGCTTCGGCAACACGCCGCAAATCGTCGCGTTCTTCCAGGACTTCACGCACACGCCGTACGCGTGGGAGAAGTACGCGCAGACGACGGTGCAAGAATTCACCGCCGGCGGGATGGAGAACGTCTCGGCGACGACGCAGACCGCGTTCGCCTTGCACCCGAAGGAATTCGATCTCGAACAGCCCTGCGACGGTCTCGTCTCGCACGAACTCGCACACCAATGGTTCGGCGACGACGTCACGACCGCGGACTGGGGCAACATCTGGATCAACGAAGGTTGGGCGACGTATTTCCAAGAGCTGTGGTTCGAGCACAAATGGGGCGAGGACGCCTTCGACTACGAACGCTATCACGCGCAACAAGCCTATTTCCGGGAGACGCGCCGCTACTGGCGGCCGATCGTCGACAACGATTACGGCATCCCGCAAGATACGTTCGACTCCTCGGGCTATCCGCGGCCGGCGCAAGTGCTCAACATGCTGCGCAACTATCTCGGCGATACGATGTTCCGCAAGGCGATCCACGATTATCTCGCCGCGCACACGTATCAAAACACCGATACGCGAGTCTTCGAGGCCTCGGTCGAGAAAACGTTCGGCCACGATCTCTCCTGGTTTTTCAACGAGTGGTTCACGACCGCAAGCCATCCGAACTACATCGTCGCCGAGCGCTACGATGCGGCGCGCGCACGCCTGACGCTCGATGTCAAGCAACAGAACCACGGCGGCGTCCTCTTCATGATGCCGATCACGGTGACCGTCGTCGCGGACGGGAAAACCGTCGTGAAGACGTTCCTCTTCGCCTCGGATCGGGGCGGGTTGACCTTCGATGGGATCCGTCACAAACCGCAGATGGTGCTCTTCGATACCGGTAACGAGATCATCCGCACCCTGCACGACAAGAAGTCCGTCGCCGATCTCGCGTATCAAGCCGCGAACGCGCCGAGCGTTGCGGACCGGCTCTGGGCGATCGGCGAACTCGGGCACGCGGAAAAACCCGACATGATCGCGGCACGTGCCGCGGTGCGGCGCGCGGTCACCGGCGACCGGTTCTGGGGCGTGCGCGCCGACGCGCTCGACGCCGCCGCATCGCTCGACGATGCGGGAACCCTCGTGGCCGCGCTCGGCGACCGCGATCCGCGCGTGGTGATCGCCGCCGCGCGTGCAACGGGGACGCTCGATCATCCCGGCGCACCGGCGCTCGTCGCCGCGCTGCGACGCCTAACGAACGCGAGCGACTGGCAGATTCGCTCCGCCGCCCTTGCCGGCTACGGTGCAACGAAAGCCCCCGATGCGAAAGCGGTCTTACTGACGGCACTCGACGTGCCGTCGCCGCAGGCGATCGGGACGCGCGGCGCACTCGACGGGCTCGGCGCGCTCGGCGACCCAGCGACGATCCCGGCGCTGATCGCGAAAACCGTCTACGGTCAGCCCGAACGCGTCCGTACCGGTGCGATCGCCGCCCTCGGCACGTTCGCGAAGGTCCCGGCGCAGCGCGGGCGCGTGGTGCCGCTCTTGAAGACGATCGCCTCGTCCGACCCGTACTTCCGGGCGCGCGGCGTCGCCGTCGCGCAGCTCGCGAAAACCGGCGACCACCGGCTCATCCCGTTCCTGACCGCGCTCGAGACCTCGGATTCCGAAGAAGGCGTGCAGGCCGGAGCGTGGGATGCGGTCGCCGACATCAAGGACCCGCCGGACACCGGCAAACACCACTAAAAAAGCAAAGGGGCGGCGACGCTGCCGGCATCGATCGCTCCCGCCAAGACGGGCCGATCGAGAACTCCGGGCTGCGTCGCCGCCTGATCCGCCGTGGTCTCGGGTCGCCCCGACCGGACCGGCATGGTTATCATACGCTCGAACGCCCACAATGTATCGCAGGCGCTCGCCACTTTGACCAAATTATAACCTTGCGGAACCCCGCTAGCGCGCGAGCGTTGCCTGGGCCGCCGCGAGGCGCGCGATCGGGACGCGGAACGGCGAACACGAGACGTAGTCGAGCCCGAGCTCGTCGCAAAACGCCACCGACGACGGTTCGCCGCCGTGTTCGCCGCAGATCCCGATCTTCAGATCGGCCCGCGCGCCGCGGCCCTTCGCGATCGCCTCGCGCATCAAGCCGCCGACGCCGACGCGGTCGAGGACTTGGAACGGATCGTCCTTGAGGATCTTGAGATCGAGATAACGCGGGATGAACGAAGCCTCCGCGTCGTCGCGGCTGTAGCCGTACGTCGTCTGCGTGAGGTCGTTCGTTCCGAACGAAAAGAACTGCGCGATCTCGGCGAGTCGATCGGCGACAACGCACGCGCGCGGTAACTCGATCATCGTCCCGATCCGGTAGGCGACCTCGACGCCGCTCGCCGCGATCACCTCGTCGGCGATCTTCTTCACCGCATCGTACGTGACGCGCATCTCCTCCGGTGTCCCGACACCCGGGATCATCACGTCCGGCCGGGCATCGACGTCGCGCTTGCGTAGCGCGCAGGCGGCTTCGAAGATCGCGCGCACCTGCATCGCGTAGATCTCGGGATACACGATCCCGAGGCGGCACACGCGCAGACCCAACATCGGATTCTGCTCGTGCAGCGTGCGCACGCGGCCGAGCACGCGCATTTTCTCCCGATAGTGCGGATCGTCTTCGCCTTTGGTGAGGCGCAGCTCGGTCGTCTCGACGAGCAGTTGTTCGAGCGAGGGCAAGAATTCGTGGAGCGGTGGATCGAGCAGCCGGATCGTGACCGGAAAGCCCGCCATCGCCTCGAGGATGCCGGTGAAATCGTCGCGCTGGAACGGCAGCAGTTTTGCCAGCGCCTCGGCGCGCGCTTGCGGCGTATCCGAGATAATCATCTGCTGCACGATCGGCAACCGGTCCGATTGCATGAACATATGCTCGGTGCGGCACAGCCCGATCCCGGTTGCGCCGAGATCGCGCGCGCGGCGCGCATCCTCGGGCGTATCCGCATTGGCCCAGACTTCCATCCGGCGCACGTCGTCGGCCCAGCCGAGGAACGTGGCGAGCCACGCGGGCGGCTGCGACGGCGGCGGAATCAACTTCATCTTGCCGAGGATGACGTCGCCGGTCGAGCCGTCGATCGTGATCCAGTCGCCTTCCTTGAGCGGTTTGCCGTCGATCGTCGCGGTTTTCGTGCGCGCGTCGATGCGCAGCACGTCGCAGCCGGTGACGCACGGCAAGCCCATCCCGCGCGCGACGACCGCCGCGTGCGAGGTCGCGCCGCCGCGCGAGGTCAGCACGCCGCGCGAAGCGATCATGCCGTGGACGTCGTCGGGCGTCGTCTCGGTACGCACGAGCACGACCGGATCGCCGGCTTGGCTAAACGCGATCGCCGTATCGGGATCGAACGCGGCGCGGCCGCTCGCCGCGCCCGGCGACGCATTGAGGCCTTTGGCGGCGCGGTCGAATTTTTCGTTCGGATCGATACGAGCGTGAAAGAGCTGATCGAGCGACTGGGCGGAGACGCGCCGCACCGCTTCGCCTTTGTCGATGAGCCCTTCGCTCACGAAGTCGCTGGCGATCTTGACCGCCGCCTCGGCGCTGCGTTTGCCGCTCCGCGTTTGCAGCATGTACAGTTTGCCGCGCTCGACCGTAAACTCGAGATCCTGCATGTCTTTATAATGCGTCTCGAGTTGATGCGCGATCGCGAGAAACTGCGCGTACACGTCGGGCTGGCTCGTCTGCAGATCTTCGATATGTTCGGGCGTCCGGATCCCGGCGACGACGTCTTCCCCTTGCGCGTTGCGCAGGTACTCGCCGAAGAGCCGCTTCTCGCCGGTGTTCGGATCGCGCGTGAACGCGACGCCGGTCCCCGAATCCTCGCCCATGTTCCCAAAGACCATCGAGCAGACGGAGACGGCCGTGCCCCAATCGTCGGAGAGTTTGTTGTAGCGGCGATAGTCGATCGCGCGCTTGGAGTTCCACGAGTCGAAGACCGCTTCGATCGCGAGCTCGAGCTGTTCGCCGACGTGTTGCGGGAACGGCCGGCGCGCTTCGCGCTTCACGACCTCATGGAATTCGGCGACGATCGCCTGCCAGGTCGCCGCGTCGATCTGCGGATCGTTCTCGACGCCGAGCCGCTTTTTGTGCGCCTCGACGATCCGGTCGAAGTGCGACTTCTCGATGTCGAGCACGACCGACGAGAACATCCCGATGAAGCGCCGGTACGCGTCCCAGGCGAAGCGCTCGTTTGCGGTGAGCGTCGCCAGGCCGGCGACCGTCTGGTCGTTGAGGCCCAGGTTGAGGATCGTGTCCATCATCCCCGGCATCGAGACACGGGCGCCGCTGCGCACCGAAACGAGCAGCGGATTCTTGGGATCGCCGAAGCCCTTGCCGGTGCGCGTTTCGAGCTCGCGCATCGCGGCGCGGATTTGAACGTCGAGCCCGGCGGGCATGCAGCGCCCGGCGGCGTAGTAGGCGAGGCTCTGGTCCGTTGTAATGGTGAAGCCCGCGGGCACCGGCAAACCCGCGCGCGTCATCTCCGCCAGGCCGGCGCCTTTGCCGCCCAGCAGATCGCGCAGATCCCCCGACCCCTCCTCGAAAAAGTAAAGCGCCTTCGCTGTATGCGCGGCGGCGGGACGGGGCAACACCTCGGTCAAGATGACTCCTCCAAAAGGGAAATTTCTTCCGCGGGAACGACTGCCTTAAGGATACCCGTTTCCGAAAGGTTTCACCCCAGACGTTTGGCGAGCGTTTTCCGAGCGCGACACTTCATGTGACGCAAACTTCGCATAGAAGGATTGCCCTGCGGGCAAGAGGTCAGTATGACCATTACGCCGATCGGATCCGTCACTAGCACCCCCGTCGCTCTTCCGCCCAGCCCGTACGTCGCGGCGGATCGCGTCGCGACGGCGGCTTCCCCGCCGGCGGCCGAACCGGCGGAACTCGGCGCGACCGCCGCCCAGACGGCGCAAGGCGCCGGCTACGTCCTCTACGGCGAGAGCGGTCTGGTCATTCAATCGGAAGGCGCGATCGCGCTGATCTCGCCGGCCGCGCTGCTGTACGCAAATGCGGCGCTTGCGCCGGCGCAGCCGCGTCCGCTCGTCCCACCCGTTGCACCCGTGCAGCCCGTCGCGCGCGTTGCAGACAATCGCGCCGCCGGCGCAGACGCCTAGGTGCGAGTCGACGCTGATGCGGCGGAATGTACCGCCAGCGTTCTGTCGTAGCGCATGCGCGCCGATTGCACCGCACGTTCGAGCAATCCGGTCGATGTTTCGCGGCAGCGAATGCGATGAGATGCCGTGACCGCATGCGCAGCCGATCAATTCGTTCATACCGTTTCCTCCGCTGCGCCTCGCACCCGAGGGATGCATGCGAAAAACGGCATATAGGACGGCCACTTGTGTGTAATCCCTATTTGTACGATATCGTACATATTGTGCGTGCGCGATCGATACGCTACACGTCGGATGTTTTCTCTCGCGTGATCGAGAGCATACCGCGATCGAGCGCTTCGATCGTCCAGCCGTTTACGCGCAACATTCCAAGCACGATCGCCTCATCGTCGTGTGCGATCTCGTCGAGCTGCAGCGCGCCGTCGCCCGCGTCGTACCAAATCGTACCTGCCTCGATTTGGGACTCTTCAGAAGGATCTTCGCTCATCACTCATTCGTATCTCGGCATGTCACGGATTGCATTTCCCGATCGGCTCCGCTCGTGACGACGGTTCCGACCCACGCCGGGGTCCGATCGGGGAACTTTTTTCTAGCGGCGCTCCCCGACGAGGCGTTCGTTCAGATCTCCGGACGGCTGATTCCGCACCGGTTGAAGCGAGACGAACATATCCACGGCCACGGCGATGCGATCACGTTCGTTGACTTTCCGGTCGATGCATTGGTTTCCATCGTTTCGACGTTGGCAAACGGCGGCATGTGCGAAGTTGCAACCGTCGGCCGGGAAGCCTTTGCGGAAGTCGACGTTGCGCTGGGGTCGCGCATCTCGAGCCGGACGGCGTTTTGTCAGACGCCGGGAACGGTCTTGCGCTTGCCGGTCGAAGATTTCGAAGCACTGTGGTCGCATCCACAGGTGGCGACGCTGGTTCGACGCGTGGTGCGCGCACGCTTGATCGTAACCGAACAGCTCGCTACGTGTAACGTGCGTCACAGTGTGATCGAACGCTGCGCCAAGTGGTTGCTGCTCACGCGCTTCCACCTCGGCCTCGACGAGCTCTCGATGACCCACGACTTCCTCGCGTTGATGCTCGGGGTCCGGCGCGCCGGCGTCACGACGGCGGCTGCGGCGCTGCAGGCGGCCGGTGCGATCGAATACCGGCGCGGAGCGATCCGCATCCTCAGCGCCGAGCGGCTGGGCGAACTGGCGTGCGAATGTCCGGGCATCTGCATCGACGCGTACGAGCGGTCGCTCCGCGGCGACGACTTCGCGAGCGGCAGTTAGGCGCGCAGAAAGGCCTGGGGCCGGGCGCGAGCGTACCAAACCGTACCTTGGAGCGCCTTTCCGACTCCTCATGACGTCAACCCACGAGCTGCGGATCACGCGGATGGCCTCGGCGACCGCGCCGAAGTCGATCCGTCATGCGCTCGATGCGTTCTTACAGACGTTGATGGTGGGCGACGACCGGCGTCAAGATATCGTACTCGCCGTCGGCGAGGCCCTCGCCAATGCCGCCGAACACGCGTACGAGTCGCCCGAGGGGCGCTCCGAGAACGAAGTGATCGAACTGCACGCGACGGCGACGCCCGACGGCAGCCGCATCGCCGTCGAGATCCGCGATAGCGGCCGCTTTATCGAACGCGCCGAGCGCACCGACCGCGGCTTCGGGTTCCGGATCATGCGCGCGATCGCGCGCGACGTCGCGATCGACACCGGCAGCGGCACCCGCGTGCGGATGACCTTCGAGCAATAATTCGCTCAGCTACCCTTTTCGGCGCCGACGTAGTGGATGAACTTGAGGATGAACGCGGGGTAGGTTGAGAGTTGGCTCGCGTCGCCGTACGCGAAATACACTTCGTCGTGCGGCGTGCGACGATGGAAGGCGAACGAGAGATTCCAGGCGCCGGTGCAGCGCGGGATCACACCGGGCGGCGGGTTCACGATCACGGTCGTGCAGGTCTGCGACGCGGCGGAGTAGACCAGCGGCGCAACGCCGATGATGCGGCGCAGGCCGAGCGAGAGCGACGTGTTCGCATCGATGGCCTCGTTGAAACTCCCGCGCTCGAGCCACTGCCGGTTGACGCCACCTGCGTCGAGATACTGCGCCGTGTTGTCGGCTTCGAGCGAAATCGTGCCGCGCTGGCCGGCGCGCATCGTCGTCACACGCTGCCACGAGTACAGTTCGCCCGGGCCGAACCGGCCTTCGTTGAACGTGATCGAGGTGGGGGTCGAGCTCGACCCGTGATTGGGAAAATTGCCCGGTGAGTTCGCGGTACCGCTATGGTAAACGATCCCGACGCCCTGCTGCGTGATCGGCGTGAAGATCTGGCAATAGGCGTATTGCTTCTGATTAAACGGCGTCACGGATATTTGGTCGCCGTTCCCGTCAACGCAGTTGTTTTCGAGCAGGTAGCTCGAGCCGGCGGAGGCTTGAAAATCCCAGCGGCTGCGCGTCAGCACGTCGAGCAGAAGTTGGTTATCGGTTTGGTCGAGCGCGCCGGATGCATTGTGATAGCGGTCTTCGAATCCGCTGATGCCGATGCTATTGAAGATCGAGTGCGCGTCGAACTGCCAGATCTTGGCGGTATAGAGCGCGCTGCCCGCGATGTCGGGATGCTGCACGAAGCCGTCCGCGGGATCGTAATAGTAGCCGACCTTGCGCATCGACGCCGCGAAGCCGAACGTCGTCGTGTAGGCATAGAAGCCGCCGTCGTAGCGCTGCGCTTGATTTCCCTGCGCGACGTTGCTCCCGCTCTCCGAGCCGTAGTTGAAATAGGCGTTGTAGTGCTTGCCGTCGCCGTAGGCCATGCCGGTCGTGGTCGTGTCGTCGTGGACGAGCGAGGCACCGTAGGGACAGTCGCCCGTGCCGGGCAGAGAACAATCATCGCTGATACGCTGCACGGATACCGTACCGTGTTGATCCGGCGTATTGTAGACGAACGACGAACCGGTATCGATGCGACCGACACCGACCGCATCGAAGACCGCGCTCGTGAAGTTCCCGTTCTTGCCCTCGAACGCGTACCCGTCGCGCGGCGTCGGGATCGACGGCGTATAGAGTTCGCTGATCCCCGGGCACGCATCGCAATTGAACGGGTCGTAGAAATTTGCGCCCTGCGTGAAAAACGGCCGAACTTCTTGGTAGTAGCGCTCGAATGCGGTCGGTGAGATCGTCGATTGATCGACTTCAACGTTCGAAAAATCGGGATGAATCGAGCCGTAGAACGAATCCGTCGCCGTCACCGGCACGGAGAAATCCGCACCCAGCCGCGAGGTCGAAAGCCCCGACGCCGGCGACCCGAGTTGCCCGAGCCCGTAGGTTCCGATGCGTGGCTGCGGACGTGCGCTCGCGGGCATCCGCAGACCGCTTACGGTTCCGGCGTAGGTCACATCGTCGCCGTTCGTCTGCCCGGCGCCGTACGACCAGATCTGCCGTTCGCCGGTCGAGCGCACGACGCGCACGAGCTGCATCTTCCAATTCGTTCCGCTGCCGCGCATGATCTTGAGCGGGATGCGCATCGTCACGACGAAGCCGCCGGGATCGGTCGCACCGAACGATTCCCACGTCGGAGCGTACGCGGTGTTCTCGGACGAGTACTGGAAATGCGTACCGTTCGATGTGGCGGCGAACTGATAAAAGAAGCCGCTGTTGCCGCCGGGCCACAAGTCGATCCACACCTCATCGTCGGTGCCGTCGCCGACGTTGTTGTTGCGCTGCTGCGCGAGCAGCGTCTCGCGCTGCCGCACGTCGAAGCGCACGTACACGTTGGCTCCGTCGGTCGCCACCCGCGCCGTCGTTTCTTCGCTGGCCGCTGCCGCGTGCTGCACGTCCCATGGTAACGGCATGGACGGGACCGCGGCCCAGGTCGTCGCCGGCGAATGCGGATCGAGCGGCAACGGCGCCGTGACGGTGGGGATCGTCGCCTTGCCGAGCGTCGATCCGACGGCCGCCGCACGTTGCGGGACCGCACACAGCGCCGCGACGCCCGCGCCGAGCGCGAGGACGCGGACGCAAACATTCCAGTAACTATGTTTATAGTTGCTCATCGCAAGCCGACTATAGGCTTCCTCGGCGAGAAAGTCAACTATAAATTTAGTTAACGCGACTCAGGGAATGACGGCGGTGGCGTGGCCGGCGAGGGCTCGGGTCACGCCCGAGCCGATCAGGGCGCGCTTCGCGCCGGCCTCGACGGCGCTGACCGCAGCGCGGGCCTTCGGGATCATCCCGCCCGAGAACGTCCCATCGGCAAGGAAGCCGCGCGCCTCGGCCACGCTGATGCGGTCGAGTACCGACGCCGGATCATCGACGTGACGCCGGATCCCGTCGACGTTCGTGATCACGACGTAGGCGTCGGCCCGCAGCGCGCCGGCGATCGCCCCGGCGACGGTATCGGCGTTGATGTTGAGCGCCGCGCCGGAGAGCGGATCGATCCCAAGCGGCGCGACAACCGGGACGAAACCGGCGTCGATCAGCGCGAGAAGCACGGCCGGATCGACCGCCGGCGCGTCGCCCACGAAGCCGAGGTCGATCCCCTCGAGCTCGCCCATCCGCGGCGAACGGACGAGTCCACCGTCTTCTCCGGAGACCCCGA
>Ga0116229_10010345_pt1 | contig 14015 bp, 8 predicted proteins | sample S1TSphgellanicum_3_FD_87313 | JGI IMG/M metagenome (GOLD analysis project Ga0116229, IMG submission 87313) | Host-associated microbial communities from peat moss isolated from Minnesota, USA - S1T2_Fc - Sphagnum magellanicum MG | ecosystem: Host-associated > Plants > Peat moss > Unclassified...
CATAATGTGAGCATGATAAATGGCAATCACTTGATCCTGGTCGGTGAGCTGAGCTTGCAGGTCAAAAATGATTCCATCTTGAGTCTTGATCTGTTGCCGCAACTTTTGAACCATTCCTGTTTTTGCAGAAAGTCCAGCCCGCAGAGCAGAGGAAGTGTAAGACTCTGACTGAAATCTTTCTATTCTCCCAGGCAATGTTTGTTGCAAACCATGCTTTTCCAAGCAGAATGTGCTTTTAGGAGAGGAGGGCGGGGACAGTGGCAATGCAGATTGCTGATTATCGGTGATACATTTTGAGCTAAAAGGCTGCAACTGCAAGTGGGATATAACAGAAGAGCATGTCCTGTCTTCATGAGCATCATCATCTGCTTGCACATGTTTTTCCTCTGTCCACCACAAAAAGCAAAGGCCACCCCATTCAATTCATGCACAACAAGGAACAGACATCACACGCAGGCAGGCAAGCAGGCAGGAAGAAGAGCAGAATAGAACAGACAGGGAAGAAGAAGTCTCCAATGTTTGAGTATGCAGTTCAAATATGTTCACCTGTTGTCTCTATTGTGATATCAGTTTTGATACTTTTGCTGCCACATGGTCCTGCTACAGCAAGGGATCTTGGTGATGATGACTTCAAAGGCAAGCCAGAATCTACAACACATACAACACTTGCAATTCAGCTCACTGTAGACTTCAACCTTGTCAGTCTGGATTGTGATTGCTTTTGGGCAACTGAAGAAACATAACCTTCTTTCTGTATTCCTATTACCATTCCAGTGAGATCCCAACACAGAAGACAACATGAAATCCAACCCAATTGTGTAGGGAGCATGTCATGGTTCATGGCTGCCAGCCACGAAGTTACAGATTATCATGGAGGACTCATGAGAATCTGTTCAAGAAAAAGGGACAGACAGACTTACAGATTAGCTGGTTAGCTGGCTGTGGTCGGTTCTTCTTCTTATTCACAGATTCTTCATCTCGAGCTCGTTCTTTTTGTAATTGTTTACGACCGAGGACAAGACTCAAGGCCATCACAATGGCACCCCCTGCCAGCATGACCCAATTTGGGCCTTCCCCTCGGCTGCCTCGTCTTCCCACTGCCAGCAGGCTGGTCTGCTGCTGCCCATCAGCTGCTGTTGCTTGCTGCTGTTTGGTCATGGTTGTTGAAACACAAAACCTTGATGCTGAAGAGATGAGAAAGTTGATGATGGTGTTGCTGTTGCTCCTGAAATCCAATGCAAATTTCTTTCAGGACAGTGCAATTTTTGTAAAAGCAGAAGCTACATACCCCCATGAAGACAATCATCAGTCCAACGACACCCATGGATGGCTTCATCACAAGCACTCTTGGACCTCAGTTTCCAGCGTTTATTCATAGATGATAGTCAACAGCAGCAGGCAGCAAGGATCTATTTCCATCAAGATAGAGAATTCACAGCGGGTAAAAACAAAGTAAAAAGGAAGTTCACAGAACGATCTATGGGTCCACAGAAAGAGAGACTCAGATGAAAGGGAGGAGAAAGAAAACACGACACTTCGAGCAGCAGCATTTAACACAAAAGCCCATCATATATTTTGCAAGCTTTTGTTGTTGTTGTTGTTGTTGTTACCTCAATTGCATGATCGTTCTCCATCAGTATATTACAAATCCAGAATCCTCAGCATTGGAAAACGCCATAACCAATTCCCAATTTGCTGCTGCTGCTACTACCCACCACCAACTCCTGAGAAAAAATCCTTATTCCACTACTCTCTCTCTCTCAAAGATGTACGCTTTGGCGTTTCCATTTCATCACTCTCTTTTTTTCCAGCCATCTTTTTCGTAGACGATTCGCCAGCAGAAAAAAACCTTCACCAACCCCACCAACCTCTCTAGCCGCAGCTGCCGTTGTACACAAATCCCCAAACAGCATCTCCTCATTAGCAACGCCACCCAATCTGACGAAGGCTAGCTAAAAGAGAAGAGAATGTGCCACAGACAGGGCGCAGCAGCTCGTGGGCAACGAACGTGCAAGGCAAGGTACAGTTTTGAGATTTTCAAACTGTCGCAGGCCAAAAGATCCGTTGCAAAAATGTCTTAAAAAACAAATTCTTGTATTTTTTCTCTCCAAAACTGAACTCTTTTTTTCTCTCTCTCTCTCTCTCTCTTCCCGTAAATGGGTGTGCGCTATCGTGAGAATCTCTCGCGGTGAGGGCGACCCTAAAAGGGGGCCTTGCTAAGGACCGAGGCGGAAAGAATCGGGTCCCAAGAGACGGGTATATTGTTTTGTGTAAGGGACTGGTTGGCCCGCCACCGGCCCTTACGTAGCACCACAGTAGCCCCAGTTTTAGGGCAGCGGGTATGTGTCGGCTACTCATGTCTACCTGGCAGTGTTTGTGTGGGGTTATTCGAATTTGTAAAGAGCCGTCGGTCCTGGTGTTTTTAATTGTTTTGGTCCTAAAAGGCTTTACTAAGGACCGAGATGGAATTAATAGCGTCCCAAGAAACGGGTATTTTTATGTTTCATCTAAGGGATGATGTGCTGCTGGTTCTGGTTTTTAGATTATTTCAAAAACCCAGAGAACCGTCAGTTCCGGTTCTTTGAGCAAAAATCAGAATCAAAGAACTACCAGTCCCAGTTATTTCAAAAACCTGAAAAGGACTGGCGGTTTTCAGGAAAGAATCAGCCAATTATGGCCAGCGGTCTTATGGCCGGTTATTTGAGAATCATGGTTATATACAAGACTCAGGTTCTTGATTTTTTAGAATCGCACTTCCGAACTCCAAAGAACCGCTCTGATAACCGTCAGGGGTCTTTTCCTGTTTCTAATAAACACCCAACACTACTGGTATATCTACTATATTCGACCTTGGAACTCCGTCAAGAAATAAACCCAAGGCCACCGGTCTTTAGAGGCGGAGTATCATCATGTAAGTCCCTAGGAAACAATACTTCAGCCGGCCTGGGTTTTAAGGGATGGTGCACCCTGGAAGTCTTGAGGGCAAAATGCACGGACCTTTGAATTCTAATGGTTGGCTTTATCTTCAATTGATGGCTAAAAGTCGATTACACTAAACAATAATTTGCTTAATGCGGTGTTCTCGTGTAAGCCACTAGGTCAAAAAACCTCAATGGTTTATATATTTTCAGTTCAGAGCTCTGACATTTGATTGCACCTAACAACACCTAATTTTGTTTGTTTGCCAGTTCATTTTCACATGTAAGATTTGTTAATTAAACTCAAGAGTGGGATTACAACTTCTGTGAGAAACCCGAGGAGGAGGCTGCTGGCCTACTGAAAAGTTATAGTTGCTCACATAAAAATGAAAGATGTCAAGAATTCTTTCTCAAAGGGTTTCAAGTTTTGGGGCTAACTTTGTTTTTTTGTGTAAGTTACTTTGCCTTTGAACTTGTCTTTGTTGATGGGAAAACCTATAGGGTAACGTTACTCTTCCTTAATGCAATTTTTGTACTTCACAACAAACTTGAGTAAATAAGGAGGTACTGGTTGTGTGCCGATCAATACTTTGTTTTTCTTTCCAAGAAGAAGAGTGAGAAAGACACGCTCATCTTCTTAGAAAGACAAACTTTAAAGTGAAAGCTTGTAGTTGAAAGTATATAGTTTTTTTATCTTATAGTATAATTTTGAGCAATATCAACATGCTACGGTGGTAAGTATGGTCAACTGATGCAAACTCCACAAACCAATTACCATAAATAAATTGGGTAGTTGTTAAATATTTTCAACATCATGGGACATTGAGTCATGCTTAATTGGAGATTTTCATATCATTTCTCTTCTTCTTGTGAGATGCCTTTTCCCCACTAATGTTTGTTTACAAATTGAGAATTATGAGAGTTAGAATTATAGCTTAGAATATTGCAAACAATTCTTACAAGAAAGATGTGGCAATAAGTTGATCATTGGAAGGAACATTCAAAGGTTGCATGTAAAATTCCATGCCTACCTTATATTTTAAACTCTTACGCGAAAGACTTGCACATCATTGCACACAACACATTCAAAACTTACAAGTTGTTTGCTTCAAGAAACAAATGCACAACACCCAAATATTTTGACAAATTAAAACCTAACAAAATCATAACCAAGCTTTATGTAGTAGAGGCTTTGAAACCTTAACATTATTTAGACCCAAATGGCATTGCATCTCAATGTTATTAGCACTTCCACCTTCAAGAATTTGGTAAAAGTCTCCATTCACAATATAATGTTCAAACATTCCCATTGGAGATTCACTTTCCATTGCTTTTCATTTGATCTTTCTTATTGTGATATCTTGTAGGGATCGTGCTTTGTTTTTAAATTACACATTTTGAGAATTAAAAATAAGTTTATCAAGGGTTTACAATTTACACAACCTCTTGTTTGGCTTCTGCACATCGTAATTAGACTCCCAAACTTTAATTAGGCCCTACCCCTATAGGGGATAGGGACTTTCACATCAATTTTGTTGTTTTGATTTTTGCATTAATTTAGCCCGTTTCAAACTAAAAGAACTAGATTTTCAAGCTTAACCAATTTCATACTAGAAGAACTATTTTAAGTTTAACCAATTTCAAACTATAAAAACATTTTTTATGAGTTAATTAGTTTCAAACTAAAATAGGTAGGTTTTTAGAATTAACTAGTTTCATACTAAGAAAAGTAGGTTTTATGTTATTGGAAGTTAAGGTTAGGGTTTGGTTATTTTAGGGTTATATTGCTTTGGAGATGATTAAAAGTGGTAGCCATTAGTTGTTTATTTCTCTAAAGTTTGCTTTAAAGTTTGTTATTATTGTTGTGTTTCGTTGCAATGTTTTCACGTGTAATCATGTTTATTGTAAGTGATGATTTCTAAAGCTAGTCTGGAGTTTGATATTGTTGTCACATTTCATTGCAGTGTTTTCATGTGCCATTGCATTTGTTGCAATTGGTGATTTTTGGAACTAGTGTAAAGTTTATCGTTGTTGCGTTTCGTTGTGGTGTTTTTGTGTGCCATCATGTTTGTTGCAAGTGGTGATTTTTGGAGGTGGTTGGAAATGTGAGTGGACGAAGTTGTGAAGGCAAAAAGGAGAACAAATAATTCAATTTGTGGTGAACATTATTTTTGGTAAGCTTTTGAGTCATTGTGTTTTCTTTTCTTGTGCACATGGCCATGTTCATTCAATTCATTTAGTGTGTTTAGAGGTTATAACTGCTCTGCAATTTGTTATTATGTTTCATTGCAACAATCCTTTGTGTCATCGTGTTTTTGCAAGTTGTGGTGATTTCTTTGTTGCAGAGGTTGAGATGTCATTGGCTAAAGCAAATGGCTATTGAGCTATTTTTTTGGAGTTGTTTTTAGTTTTTTGTTGGAGAAGAATCATTGTGCTTTCTTTATGAATTGAACATGATCATTGTGATGCATGAATTGAACATTTGTTTGTATGAAATTCAGTGACTAACACACCCACAAAATGGAGAAGGTGGGAAGGAACAAATATAAAGAAAGATTGAGAAAAGAAGATCATGTGTTTAAAGGTTATAGTTGTTTTGCAATTTGTTGTTGCATTTCATTGTAATGGTCTTATGTGTTATCTCTAAAGTTTTTTTCTTTTTTTTTTGTCACAGTGGTCTTCTATGTTATCAAATTTCTTTAGGTTTAAGTCATTATGTTGTATTTTTTTATGTGATGTCATTGGTTAAATTCATTAACCAATGAAATGATGGAACAGAAAAGGTCGAAAGGAACATATAAAGAGGAAGATGTAAGGCCTTGGTATTTTTTCAAAAGTTCAGTTTGCATTGGTGGATTAATGAACACATGTATTTGAAGGTTGTTGAACTAATGTTGGAAGTAGGTAGTTGTAGTTTTCTATGTTTTATAAACTAGTATTAGGTTTGAGGAAATGACTAAGGATTTTGTTATAGCTGGTGCTTATAATAATTCTATTCTTTTAGATCTTCAATAGTTAACTAGAAATTGTTTAAGCATTTCAATTTATGTTAATGGATTGTTGAAAACATGTATTGATCAAAGTTGTTGAATTAATGTTGGAAGTGGTTAGTTTTAGAGTGAAGATGAATAAATTTTGGGTGCACGTTATTCAACATCTCATAAGATAAAATGATTATATGTTTAAGTAAGTATTGTTAAATGTTTGTCAACATGGTCTTGTCACTTGTTAATTCATTATGAGATTTACAATCCTTTGTGTCTACAACTTGGTGTTGTTATTGAGTATGATATTCATAGCTTTTTGTCAATGGGTAACATAGGAAGAGGAGAAAAGCTTTAAGGGTGCAATGGTAGCTAAAGACTATAGGGGTGTTGCATTGAAGTTGTTTTTGCATAATGTTTGTTGTAAAGGAGCATGAATATAACAATACGAACACAATTTTTGGTTATTTAGATCTTCACTAAGTTGTGAAAGGTGAGTTATGAGTTCTGGAAAAGACTTGATATTTTTTCAGCAATTCAATTTGTGTTGGTGGATTGGTGAACACATGCATTGATGAAAGTTGTTGGATTGATGTTGGAAATAGGTAGCTATAGTTTTTTATGCTTTGTAAATTGGTATTGGGTTTGAAGAAATGACTAAGGATTTTTTTATAATTGATGTTTATAAAAATTTTGATTTAAAAAATTTTCAATAATTAGAATTTGTTTGAGCATTTCAATTTTTGATAATGGATTACTAAACATGTGTTAATCAAAGTTGTTGAATTGATGTTGGAAATGGTTAGATCTAGAATGAAGGTGCAAAAACTTTCAAGTGCAAGTTCTTCAACATGTAATAGGAGAAAAACATTGCATATTTGGGTAAGTGTGCAACATTGCTTTGAAATTTATGTTACATGTTTTAAAAGTTGGTTTTTGTTGGTATGCAAAAAGGAGGCATAAATTTTAGTATAAGGTTGTTCATGGTGCATAATTTGAATTTTGAAGGTTTTTTTTAGGTTTTGTGTTGGTTTGGTTGTGATTGTATTAGGTTTGGAACTACTAGTATGTGTGGTTAGGGTTTAAAGCTTGAAGAAAAGGTTTCTGTTTTTTTTTTTTTGCAAAAAATAGGTGTGGGTTGTTGGGAGTTTTGTATTGGGAATTTAGGGTGAACCTTAATTTAATCATTTATTGCTTGAGGTTGGTTTAATTTCTTGTGGTATAAATTTTTTAATTTTATGGGCAAGGGTTGGAATTGTGTATACATGTGTGTTGTATTATAAACTTTTGCATGTCCATTTAAAATGTTGAAGAAAATTTGGAATTAATATTATAGGGCTTTTGGAGGCCATAATTTTATGTAGTTGGAAAGTATGCAAATGTCTTTTGTACTTTAACCTATATGGGTACAATCTATTTAAGGGTCTTTTATAATTTAGTCGTAGGTTTTATTTTAATGTTGTTTAAGTATAGTGAGCTTGTGTAATATAAACTTTAAAGGTGAAAACTATTTTATAAGCCCTAAACATGTGTCTGCTTAACTTAAACCCTAGCTTTTCAATTAATGGTGTACAACTTTTTTGAAAAGGTTCTAAATCTAAAACTTAGGGCTTAAGACCTATTACCTAAAGATATTTTATATATATATATAAAGGGCTTTGATTGTCATGCTATGTGTTCATATTGTTTCATATATACTTTTTGTTTCTATATGTGATTATGGGTAGTTATGAGGTTGTGCTTCTTTTTATCTATCTATTTTTTAGTTTGAGTTTGTGGTTTTTTTTTTGGTTATTTGCATTGTTGTTGTATGTAGTAACATCTAGTTTGTTTTGGTTTATGAAGCATGTTGAAATCACAATTATGTTTTAGGTTATGTTTTTTCAGCTGCATGTGTAGCATTACAATAGTAATTATCTTTATTGTGTGAATATATAATGTCTATTCCTTAGTTTTTTGCTGCAGAAAATAGTTCCCATTGTTTAAGGTTTGCTTCAATGGGTGACCGATTTGCTTCAATTAGTGAACCATCTGCCAGTCTTAATAACAAAAAAATAGCTTGTGTTAGTGTTGTGGGGATTATAAATGTCCAACAAGGAATGTTAGGTGTTGTTTTTGAAGGATATGTAGTGAGTAGGTATGGTTCTTACATTGTGGTTAGGAATGGTTTTAAGTACATACATTATTATTTAACAAATCATTTTGGATATTTAATGACACGCCCCAAATTCCTTAAGAGACCCAAATGTGGGTTTTAGAGTAAAACAAAAATTTAAAAAAAAATTGGAGCATACTCCTTAGTTTGCATCACTTTTAGGGTAGGAAGGTGTGCTAGAGCTTCAGGATGGGACTAGGGCAAACTCACAAGCAAAAGTTCAAAATGAAATCAACTTACACAACCAAGGAAAATGGGTAGTTAATGCAAGTTGAACTCAAGTGGTGTGGTAGACTTAATAGGGACAACTTTAAACACAAGTTTTTTACATAGCTCGTAACCTTTGGGAGGAAGCACCACTCCTCCCCTTATAATATATTTTATAACTCTTTACGGGGGCTACATCCAAATGGTATTTTTTCCTTGGACTCCCAAGTGAGAATTTCAAAATTGGGAATCTTATTGTCCCAAGACTTTGGATGCTCATATATTCTTCAAATCAAGCCTTTTTTGGAACATGTGAAGATAATATCTTATAGCTTTCAAAAAAATCTTTCCAATGGTGTATTATGCATCCCAACAAAGATCATTTGGCCCCTGCTAAAAGGGATTTGTGGTCGAGAGTTGATTCTAATTTGACTCCCAACTTTTCTTTTGATCATAACTCATGCATTTCAACAATGCAAAGGCACTTTAGGCATTTACACTTCAAGGTTTTTCTAATGGTTTCTTGGGGGCCCAATTTAGTGTTTGTTTGCCTTTTCAACTAAAAATTTGAATATTCAAGATTCGTGCATGAATGCAACACCCAAAGTGGGAATGCATTTGGGAATCATTGGGCCTTCAATCTCTTGCCCCCCCCCCCCCCCCACTTGTGAAATGCGTTTCATTCCTGAACATATTCTCTTGGCCTCATGTGCCTTTACATTTCAACTTAGTCGTGAATGCGATGTTAGGATTGCGACATTTAACCATCACCTTAACTATTGGATCTACTTTTGTTACTATTTTTTCTTAAAGTTTTAATTATGAATTTTAATATCACTTTCAGGAATAAATTTGAGAAAGGTGATTGGGGATTTGTGTTGAAAGTTGGAACCACTATTATGATATAGCAAACTGATACATTTTCAATGTGTTTGCAATTTGATCCCACGCATAGTATCCAAAGTTTTATGTAGAAAAAGGATTTGGAGGAATTTGGAACCATAAAAATGGTTGTCATTGATATTCATGGCAAGTTTGCAAACACCTTTATTTTGGTTGTGATAAATGGTTTAGAGGCTATTGATACACATGTTTTAGTTCTATTCCTTGAGTTTTATGCAAAGTATGTGTAATTGGTTGAAATTTATAACACTAGAAAACTTGCCACAATTTTGATAAAAAAATGGTGGTACTTCGATTTTTGATGAACAACTTATAACAAATTTTGCAAGTTATTTTGTAATACATGTGCCTAACCAAGGAATTGTTGAAAGACTAATATAAACTCATCAAAGCAAAGTTAATGGATAAGATTTTGTAATTAATTTTGAGGTATAATATGTTATCAGTTTTTCCCTTATTTTTTATTTTAATAGAGGATGAATTGTTGGATTTGTATTTTTATTTGTGTGCAAGTTGATGGGAAATTGGTAATTTTTGTTAGTGTTTTTTGTTTTGAGAATATATGTTCAAGATGCCATCTTTTTTTTAAATTAGTAAAGATAATAATTTTACTACTACATGTGCAAATCCATGGTTAGACTTGTAAGTCTAATTTGGATCTCTTGCAAAATCAAATAGGATGAGGAGATGAATATGATTGTGTTTTGTGTGAGCCTTAGATAAAATCTTTGTTGGGTCATGATCTTGTTGGGCCAAAGGATTTTATGGCTATGTAAGGTTTTTTCTTTCATTTATTAAGGACAAAAAATCAAAAGGTCAATTTACACTTAGTCTGATAGCGGAAGTAGTTGGTTACTCGGCACTAAAAACTAAGTTAAAGAGTTGAAATGCAAAATACAATTTGATGGCAAAATCTGTTTGTTTTAAGTGGCATGTGTGAAAGTAGTGATGGGAACACCATAGGCTATGTTTTATGGTATACAAATTGTTTGATAAATAAGAGCTTTTGAGTTTTTGAAAACAAAATTGTACCTCACTATAGATATTTAGTTTTGAATCATTTTTTTGTCTTAAGTTCTTAGATTGTTAATTTTAGAAGTTATGTTAAATATTGATTTTAAACATGTGAATTACATGCAACTTGTACATATTGTGAATGAACATATGATATAAGTTTTGTATTTCAATGTTGGGTATATTTTAATTTGTATTTTTCTCTTGGGAATTTGAGTTAATTTGAAACCTTTTTTTGGATTTGAATTTTTGGGAAATTGAACTTTGTTATAATTTGGAATTGTATTTTGCTTTAAACTTGGTTCAAATATTCGAATATGTTGTTTTAAAAGATTTTTTCTTGGCCAAAAGTGAATGGATGGGTTTATTGGGATCCAATTTATTTTATGTGAAAAACTAATTTTAACCTTGTGAGTTTTTTTTTTTTTTTCATTGTAAATTTTGATAAATGAAGACTATAGAAGAAACAATGAAAAATGAAATTGTAAATAGGAAGTTTATATTGTTGAAATTTTTGTTTTCTGGAATATGGAAGTTTTGAATATTGGATTTTAAAAAGTAGATAATGTTGTTAAAAATAATAAAAAATAGGTGAAAAAAATGGAAATAAAAAAAAATCCATACAATATTACATCGCAAGATCCGACAACCTCCTTCACATATTTCCAAAATTGTGGTTGCCAATAATCTCCAAACACTAATTCCATGGTCTTGTTGAATCCAAAATGGTTTCCAACCAAAGTATCGTGCATAGCTTGAAGAAGTTGAAGTTGTGTAAGGCCATTCAGAACATACAAAAGACTATCATGATACAACAAACCATCTTGAAATTCAAATTTGCCATGAGCACTAAGAAAATCTTGGATTTGACAATGATTCCTTAATTAGTTTTGGTCCATGCCAATAGAAAAAATGTCTTTCAAGTCTTCATGAATTTGAGAAAGAAGGGTTCTATCATTAAAAATTATTAATAATGCCTAAAGTTGAAAATGTTTGGGTTTGAAAATGGCATAATGTTGTTGTAGATTGAAATTGTGGACTATGTCTAAGTTGTCTGCCATCACATTCATGTACCACACTCAAAAGGATGGGCAACAAACTAGGATTTGGTTAAAACTAGTGGAAATTCATTTAGTACTACACACCATTCATTTCATCTTTAGGACTCTATGGCATCGATTGGAGAAATTGAAAACACAAATGAATCTCCGATCTTTTCATTTACACATCAGTGTGTAGGTGAGAATTATAATTTCAACCTAACAACATAATAATAAAGACATTAAAACATATTTCCATGCCCTCTTCAGCAAGCCCAAGATGGGAAGATGACACACAAGGCTCCTCAACAGATTCAGTTTCATTTTGGTTGATTTATTTTGAAAGGTTTCTACATTTCGATTTTGTGCTTAATTTATCACACAATTTTTTAAAATAAAATGAAGTTCAATTTGACACTGTTTTTCCATTGATGGCCAAATTTTTTGACACCCTTCATCAACGCAATTTCCTTTTTGTGTCGTGCGCTCTTATGTCGGCACCTATAACCATTGTTGTCACCGCACTCACAACACAATTATTAACATTTCTTGAAGTCTTCCATGAGCTCTTGTTATTCTGCATAATCAAAAGTTGTTTTTTCACTTCAACATGTTTAATTTGCCATCTTGTTCTTGTTAGTTGCAAATGGATATGGTTCACGTCTTTTGACCAGTACATAAACTTGGGTCTTTACACAAAACTACATCTTTAAAAATATTTTTGGAATACTATAATGAACATGGGATCCTTTTTTATTGATTGTTTGTTTGCATTTATGTGATTATGGTGGAGCATGACAAAGTGTGATGGACTACTTACTTGACATCATTTGTCGCCTTTGTCAAAATCTAGGAATTATATGGTGTGCCAACCTTGTTTTACTCTATAGTAAATGACATCAATATCTTTTTGTTTGGTTATGTGTTCACTAAAAGTTTTTTGTTCAAACATGAATTTTTAACCTACATGAGGTGTGCAACACTATTACATAGTTAGAGTCCTTCAAAATTGGGCTTCTTTTTTAGAGTATCAATTATGAATGGAAAGTGGATGTCAATGAAACCCATGTATATTTTCAAAGACATTAAATTTTTTTTAGAATAAATGACATGCAAGATGGGATTATATCCCATGACAAATATTTCCAACTCTGTTCAAACCTAAATTTGTTGAAGATTAATTATTAACTAATCTAATTTATCCTTAATTAACTAGGGCCTAACCGAGCAATTAAATCAACACACTTGAAATTCATTTGTCCAACGCATAAATTGATTTTTCTATCTTTTATTTTCTTGGTTTCTCAAAGTTTTTTTTTTGTTTTTTGAGTCTTCCTTTAGACCTTTAATGCTTGACTTCATAGTCGTCATCATTAGTTGTGTTATGTCCTTCATCATCCCCTTTCCTTTCATCATCATCTTCTTGTTTAATTTTTTCCTTTTTTTTTCAACTTTAGCCTTCACCTTGTCTTCTCCTTTGGATTGATCTTCCCCTTCACCTTTTCCTTCATCTACCCCTTTGTGAAGTAGCTTTTCATCCTTCTACTCCCAATTTTATGAAATGATTATACTCAAAGGTACATAAATTATCAGTGAAGGGGAAATGCACGAACGTATCTTTAGATATTAAGTTGCATTTGAAGTTGAAAACAAACAATTTGCCTCTTATGCATTCTTTGAAATTTGTTATAATAATAATTGATTTCACATTGATATACTTCCTTTACTTGCATAAATGTCTAACCACGATGAACTAAACAATTTCACATACATGATTTTTTGGTGACTTTTTAATACATTATAAACATTGAGGATAAGGAATTCAAGGTATCACCAATTTTAATGTTGCCAAAACCAAAATTGTAAGATTGACTTGCTTGCACTTAAATATACATGAATTCTTCTCAATTAATCTCAATGATTTGATTCCAATTGGAATTGTTACATACATTTTCAAAGTTGAGATTTTCCAAATTTAAAAATTTCATGCAAAACTTTCACTTACCTAAACCAACTTTTGAGGAGCTGGCAAAATGTTTAACTTAATAACAAACCTTTAATCACTTAAATCATTAATGTCATGACATATTCTATCCAAATTTAGCTTGCATTAACTAATTGAGAAACTAATTATAAGGCGCACCTATTCACCAAATTTCAAGCTCTACACCTAAATTTAAAAAATTATGCTACAAAACTTAAAAGGGTTTTATGAAATTTTTCCAAGATTTCAAACTTCAAACCCATTATAATTCATTTCCATCTTTTAAACAATACTACTATGATCCAATGTTATTATTTCTATTTCCATCATATATACTAGGACTAATTACTGTTCCCCCTCCCAATAAAAAATCATGTATTAAAAAAAATCAAATGATCAAATTTCATACTTTAAAAAAAAAAGGGGAAGGAGGCAAGGAAAGACCCTCAATTTAATGGCCAATGATAGGTTCCAAGCTTGGTGGCCCTTGAAAGATTCCAAACTTAAAAGCCAATGGAAGGAGAAGAAAAAACATCCTTGATTGGGGATCAATGGAAAAACATCTTTGCTTGGTGGTTAATGGAAAAACATTATATTTAATGGTCAATGGAAAGAGAAGAAGGAACATTCTTTTCACTTCCTTCCACTTTTCAACCTAAATACAGAGCAGCTTTTTTGTTTTTCTGGTTTTTTGCAAAATTTCAACAGAAAGGGCAATTAAAAATTTGAAAACTAATTGATTTTGGAGATTTTCAATTGCTAGAAGTGAGGGGAAAAAAATGGCCAGATTCCTACATTTGGTTTTCAATG
>Ga0116229_10010346_pt1 | contig 14015 bp, 16 predicted proteins | sample S1TSphgellanicum_3_FD_87313 | JGI IMG/M metagenome (GOLD analysis project Ga0116229, IMG submission 87313) | Host-associated microbial communities from peat moss isolated from Minnesota, USA - S1T2_Fc - Sphagnum magellanicum MG | ecosystem: Host-associated > Plants > Peat moss > Unclassified...
CAAATTTTTAATTGTTTGACACATTTTTTGTATTAAATTCTACAAATTTTAGCATCCTTCTATTAGAACTTAATATTCATGAACACCATTCAACTCAGTGTTTCTTCATTTCACGATTTCTCATCGTTTGTCCCACAAAACTTTAGTTTGTGTTCTTATTGGGGTTGGGTGATGGTTGGACATCTGTGATCTATGAAATCTATACTTCAATGGGGTGGAAACTGGGAGGTTTGGCAATGAATACATTAGAAGGATATCTATGCTACTTGGAAATGGTTACCTATTGGAAAATGTTTGTCATTGAGCAATTTCCTTCCAAGCTTTGATGAATATTTCATTCATCATGCAGCCATGGTCATTCCAAACCCAAAAAGCAGGATCAAATTTTAGCTCTGATATCCTTCTGTAAAAGAAGAGGAAGAAAAGTTTGCTAGGGTTCTTACATACTTCAATTACTCACTCTTTTGACAAACCCCTCATAACCTTTCCAGTGACAGGCGTTGCAGAGCCATGGAGTTCTCATAATTTTTCACAATGCATAGACCTAGAGCACCAAAGTCTTGGGACAAGATATTTATAAAGCTTAGAAGCAAGGGGAAAAAAATTGGAAAGAACTTTACAACATGAAACAGCTGTGTGGTGGACACTTCATAGGTCACATCACAAAACAACAATAAGCAATGATGGTAAATCTCAAAGATAGCTTGCCATCAATCAATGGAACTCCAGTTTCTTCAGATCACCTTGAGATGGTGATCAACAACTGAGAGAGGGCATTCCTGTGCTAAGCTTCTCAACCTTTCAGCAACCCAAAACTGCAGCTTCAATTTCACTCAATCACTTCATGATACCAAAATCCAACATCACCACTCACTAAAATGAATACCTGATTTAGTATTCAGTGCAAAGCCACTGAAATGAGCTCCTGAGCAGATGTTTCAAGATTCATGGCAGCCACTATTGGGTGCGTTGAGAATTAACTATGTGTTGGACAAGTGACCCAAACTTCTCAAACCATGCTCAAGAAGACTTGATTGCAAGGCGCTCCATATGCTCTTGCCTAGGAAGCTTCACTTTGGTTGCAAGGCCAACCACCTCTAAGCCACGAACAACCCACCAGGTTGGGTCAAGCTGCCACCACTCCAGTCCGTGACGTGCAGAGTACTCAAAGGCATGATGGTTGTTATGCCACCCCTCTCCAAAAGCAAGCAATGCTACCCACCTGAAACTCAGGTTGCAACAGATGGAGAAAATGATTGTTAGCTGATGAGCAGAGTCAGATGCATGTGATGAAAATCTTCAAGCATCCAGACCAAGGATTGTCTCAAGTTTTCCACCAAACTTGATAGATGACTCACACACTTGCAGCAGCTTGCCTAGCAGGCCTATTCCATAAAGTGCTCCAATTGCATAGACTTGGTGTCAGTCAAACCAGAACTTTACCGGGAACTGTGTGCATTGAAGAAATAAGAGGTATAACAGTTGATACTAACCAGTTGTTTCTAGACAAGTCTCCTGTGTTCCACACTTGTGTACCCCACACATGAGATGCTGAGTTCACAAACCATGTAATGTGGTACACCCACACTGCTCGCACCGCCTGCATACCCCAAAGAGTGTCACAACCATCAGCCATCTCCTGACATAATCACATACTCTGAGTCCAGACAAACACTGATAAAACACTAGACAAAACATCAAGATCTACTACTTGAGCATCCCTTGCCCCTGCTGCACAAGACACCAAATTGTTGATGTCTCACACAGGAGACTTCCTTCTCTCAACTGAGAACAAGAACAGCTGACTATAATAAAACAACATTGTAAAGGAAACTGCAAACTTTGCGGTAGGTTCAAAAATTTAAAGTGATGAAATGCAAAAAAGCAGCCTGGAAAAAATCCAAACTGTCAAATGCTGCAACAGAGTCTAATGTACAGCATGTGGTAAATAGCTACACTTGCAACCCTGAACATCTGCTATAGTTCATTCCGTCAGAGGCATACCACACCCCAGACAATGTATGGAACTCCTCCTGCAGCATAGAGTGCCACTGCCATCATCACGGGGTGGATGGGGTATGTCTTCTGAATAAACTGGTAGAATCTATCTTTCTCCATATCACCAATGTTTCCCCGCTCACCAACCTAAGGACACACAGACAGACAAAACAAAGTACTTAGTTATTCAGTAAACTTCATAAGACAACTCTTGAGCCACAGTGCTGTCTCTGCTGACTCACTTGTACAACAAATGTTTGCTTGCAAATCAAGTGGCAATCAGAGAAGCAGGAAAAGAAAAGGAGTGCAAAACCCTGAAATAGAAAACCATGCCATGGCTCCTTACTCTTTGATGTAAAGGTTGTTCATCGAGCAACCATCCCATGTGGCTATGCCAAAAGCCTTCATACGGCGTGTGAGGGTCCATTTCTGTGTCACAGAATTGGTGGTGGTAGCGATGTGAACTCACCCACTCCAATGGATCACCCTGCAGACCAGACCAAACCATCAGAGCCACAGCATTATCAACACAAACCTTTACTGCACCAAAGAACCGTGTCAATCTCCCTTGAAAGCTCATATACATGTCTCCATATGTCCCCACATGTCCCCATATGTCTCCATACATGTCTCCATGTGAATCTACTCTTGGAAGCACACAATGAATCAGAACTTCTTTGCATAAGGAATCAGAACTTCTTTGAAACCTGTTGCAAGATTCTAACTAACCATGACAATGGAACTGAAACCACAGTTTCATTCTCTCATCTGTTCAACATTGCTTGAAGTTCAAATGAGGCCAATGTAGCGATAAAGGCTGAATCTACTGCCTTTTCTCTTGAGGAAACAGAAGAGAGGAGAAAGTGCATATGGTGGTGGAGGATGCTTAGCTTACCTGCAGAGCTTGCACGCCGCAATAGGCAAAAGTGTACTCCAACCATTTGGGGAGCTTGAAGCTTTTGTGCGACAAGTTGCGGTGAAAAGACAGTGTGATGCCGAACATTCCAGTGATGACATAGAGAGCCATGAAGACACCAAATGCACTCCATGAAAACGTGAATGGCGCCAGCAAGCACAGGGCATGCATGAAGACCATGAATCCGCCATAGATCACATCTTTGGAACTCCATTTCCTGTTCAGAAAGTAAGGACGCCGCTTCCTCACCACCACATCGGACATCCAAATGCTGTTGCTATTCTCGTTGTTCTCTGCTGCTGCTGATGACGATGATTCTGTAACAACAACAGGAGCCTCCTCAACCACACACACAGTAGTAGACCGCACCCTGCTGCTACTCTTCTTCTTGGCTAAGAATGCGCATTGCAACGAATCCTCCCCGCAGAAGAAGAAAGCTCTTGCACACTGTAGACTATCATTGTTCTTCGCATCTCTTCTTACCACTGCCGACGGCAATGCGTTCTTGACCACCGTTCTCGCACCTGACCTGCATCCCAGCCGCTGCAATAAAGGCAAGCACGCCATTCCTTGCACGCTATTATTTCCTCCCTTCCGCGTCTCAATCCCTGCGACCTGAAGATTGCATATCCCCAGACTGCGCACTCCAGTGGTCGCCATTTTCCACCCCAAACCCCAAAGCCAACCACAGACTCCTGTAACAATTCCAACTTCCCCTTATTACCTTCCTTCCTTCCTCTCCCTTTCCTGAGCCCTTCACCTTCCCTACTCTCCTGCCTCCCTTCCTCTCCTCCTCTGTCCTGCTGCCAATTACCTACACCAAACTCCCTACTTACTTCTCCGATTTTGACAATTTTTGGTTCGTTCGGAAGGTGAATACGGGATCTTTTGTGGTGAATCGAAAGAAGCTGGTGAGAACCTCCGCCTTCGCAAGCTTCCTCGAGAGAAGCCAGAGCAGTGCGGAGTGTACTCGAGAAAGAGGAAGAGGCGGTGAGAGGTCTTCCCCGAAAGAAAGCACGCGAGAAGCGAGAGCGACGAAGTTCCCAGTGGTTCGTTCCCCTAGTTCTCTTCCGCGTTCTAATGCGCTCTTATCGGCTTATCGGCTTCTCGTCCACTCGCGTGTTGCGCGGCGAATCAAACTGTCGAATTGTCTTAAATTCTTTCATTTTATTTTCTTTTTTAAACGATTTTTTCGGATTTTTTCAGCTAAATTTTTTGGAACTTTTTGATTTTTTTTTTCTATTTTAAATTTGACTAATTTTCCCTTTTTTTGTTTTGGAAAATTTCCCAAAAGATTTGCTTAGGAATCCTTGACAAATCTGACCGGACAAACAAATGATCCGGACTCGACTCGACTGTTGTGGTTGCCGTTTTAACCAGTAAAGTATTATTCACGTCCGAGTATCGGCCCTGTCAATCAATCACGTACCTAATGGGGACAAGACTTCCTGGAATGGCAGCCGAAATTCCATTCCCTCCTTTCCGGTAAGGTTCAGAAAATCTAGATGGGGGAGAATTAAGGGAGGGAGGGATGGTCGAACCAAGCATATGGTTTCCCCAAGAACCGGCCGGAATTCCTTTTCCATTCGTGGGGTTCACTTGCATGAATTGTCACTATAGGTAAGCCGATAATAGGTAGATTAGGTTATAGTCCGATCGAATCCCGAAGGCTCAATATCGATATGCATGTATGTAGGTCTCAAGTCTCGGCTAACAACTAACCCCAAGTGCACATCACCAGCTATAATCGGAAAAGTTATTGCTTCCCGGAAATTTGCTTTAAATTTTTATAAATGGGTGGGAGTCTTTTTAAGTTTGCGAATTGATAAGCAAACTTTCTTTTCTCTCTTGTGCGTTACAAAAATGTAACAAAGAGCCTTTGGGGCTGGACTCAACTTTGTGTTCCCCATCTGTTCACATCAAGTTCCCAATGGACTCCCCAACATATTCCCAAAGTTCTCAATGTCTTGGCAACGTGTTCCCAATAGCACTTCACTTTTTTGTCCTGTATAATTTGCCCCATTTGCTGTCCTCTTGGAATCCACATAGGGTGGGTGAATATTGGGATTTGTATGATTCTATGTTTAGAAATACTTTTTTTTTTTTTGGGGGTCATGAGCCAATCAAAGAGGCTCATTTGCAAGAAAAATTTATGGACATGGAAGGCCACCCGAACTTCTTAATATCATTCACACTCTCTATGTATATGGACATCAACTCAACTCTAGTTGATCTATTTTACACATACATATAAGGTTTGTGCCAAATAACCGACGGTTCTCAGGGTGGTTCTTTCAGGTTAGGGTAATGCCTAAGGAGTGGGGCATTTATACATGGCATACCGATCTAAGTGATTTTTTAAATTTATTTTTTCATTTTTTCTCTTGTGATACCAGACCGGAATCAAAGGGTGGGGGAAACTGAAGGATAGGTTCTCAAAAAAAATAAAATGCTCATGTGGACATTCCATTTTGTTGAAAGATTCACCTCTTGTGTACAAAAGATTATACTCTGTAAGGGTTACTTGCAAACACACTAGAAATCTTTCTATAGGTCTTTACAATATATAGTGGTTGTCAAAAAAAATTAAGGAGTTGGTTATGAGATATTAACAAAGTTATCCAAAAATCAAGGAAGCGATTAGATATGACAAGACCATTGTTGTTGGGCGGGTATTAAACCCAGCTTAAGAACCTGGCCAAAGTTGAACTTGGACACTCTCTTTCAAAGAATCAACGGGTATCAACCAAGGTGATACTTGAATCAATACCCTACCCCTCGGGCATCAATTTTGTAAAGAACAAAGAACCAAGTGGAATTTTAGATGAACCTTGGGTAGGTTATATTAATAATCCTTGGGTACGGTTGTCAAGGTATAGGCTTCCTAGTTAGTTACCTAGTTTATGGTTAGGTAGGCATTAGGGTTTAAGGTAGCATCACATCTAGTCTCACGAGGAGGTAGGTTTGAGTTGTATAAAAAGCTGAGTTGCTCACTCTAGAACTCTTTTTTTTTCTTCATTCCACATTATTTTTGTTCTCTAGAATTTTTACTTTTAAAAAAATAAAATTGGGCAATGTTGTTCTTGTTTATGGTGCATTGTTTTTTTTGTACTCTTGTTTGCTTTGGTTTTGTTTCAATGCCATTTTTTTTTTTAAATTTCTTGTGGTGTTGCAAGTGTGTTTTGTGTGTTAGTGGCACTCCTCATACCAAAGCTTTTCAAGCTTGCAAAACACACCAAAGGCTTTTTTTTTTAAGGTTGAAGTTTGGGGTCCTAGGAGCTCATGGTGTTGTTTACAAAACTTATAAAAACAATCAAGGGTTGCGGGAGTTCATAGCATTACTCAATGATGTTTCGCAATAATGTTGTTCATGTTTGGTGTTTCATGCGGTCCTTGTTTTTGTTTTTGAAACGTTGCTTGCAATCAACTCATGTGCGCTTTTCGTCCTTTTAACCAAGTGCCATATTATTTCTTCTTTGTTTTTGCTTGTGGTGTTGCTTATGGTATTCTCCCCCTTTTTGTAGTTTGTATTTCCCCTTTTACCTTTGTGCGAGTTGCAAGTGCAAATGGTGCAACTTTCAAAATGCAACTTGACAACTTTACACAACAAGAAATTGATGTTTTTTTTAACATAGGTTGTTTTTTCTTTTCTTTTCTTTTCTTTTTCATATATTTGTTATATGTTTTATCTGTGAGTTTTGTTTTGTCATGTTTATATGTTTGTTGGGTTTCATTTTTGCAAAACAATATATTTCAATGTAATTAAGTATGGTTTGAAGTGAAAGGGAATTACATTTTCACTCACAATTCTTCAAGCAAATTTGTGAGGAAGATACAAGTCACTTTTGCACTACATATATTTTCATCAACATATTTTTTGCATTGTGGATCATTTTAAGAGTGAGGGATTATATTTCATACATCATATTTATAATTATTTGAATTGCTTCCCTTGTTTACATTTTTCAATTTTTTACAAATTAAAATGTTAATAAGAATTTATGAAAACATAAAACAAATCTGAAAATTAGAAAAGGTATTTTTATTGTTTTCTCAACCATGGTTTAGTAACACACCTTACAAAAAAAAAATGGAATCAATTTTGTGGTGATACATATCCCTGAGTGAAAATGAGATGTCAAATGGATGAAATAAATGAAGATGAAAGGTTCGAAAATTTTGAAGCATTGCTAAATCCCTAATTTTAAAATGAGAATTCATGCGAATTAATTTTCAAAAAATTGCATGAATAGACAATTAAATGGATGCATCCTAGAAGAATTTCTTTAACTTGGGGCATTTTTTTCATCAATGATGGTTCAAAAATTGATGTCAAGATGTCACAAATTACTATGTGTTATGTTGTGTGTTATAAACGTAAACAAGTTTCAAAAAATAATGGTATAATTTCACCAAGAAACACTTGAATGCAAAAAATGGATTAACTGCAAAAAGGATTGAAGAATAAATGAACTTGAAAAGTCTAATGGAAAAGCAACTTGCACAAAAATGAATTGCAATAAATCCAAGTGCCATATTAAAAAAATTTGTAACCATAAATCCTTTCAAAAAAAACAATGTGCAATAGAAAAAAAATTTGGAGAACTTGGGGCTTCTTATTGTCAAAAATCATTCACCTATTCAATTTGTTGAAAGTATATAATCAAAGTGTTTGATTAAATTAGGTTATGCCCTTTATTGTGTTCCCTTCCAAAAAGAGCTTTAATTGCTTGCATGCAATGGTATAGACATTAATGTGTGTATTTATATGTGTGGTTTTTGTTGTCTATTCATACTATAAATGTTGAGGTTAGTGACCTTACAAAAAAAGTGGATAACATTTTTACTTTTGTTTTCTCTACATTTAATTTTTTGTTCACATTTTTTAGCAAATTGGCTACCAACTCAAATGAAAAGTCTAACCACATATTAACATTAGAAATGCCAAAATCTGATTTTAGTTTTTTTTTTATGCATTTACATTTGCATTTGGAAAATTGTTATATCTCTTGTGACCATTTCCTTTATCATTTTTTCCCCTTTCCAATTGGTGAGGTTGTATTTAATTTCTTGTACTTTAGTCCAAAAGCCTCCATCATGGTTTTGATGTGTGTTGTGAAAGTAGACATTTATGGTTATGAAACATTACTAAGTACTTTTACATCTTGTAATACACCTTGATAGAAAAAAAAATTGTAAATTTAATAGATGGGCAAACTAGTGCTCCGTATTTTTCTTGAAATGTGACTTTGTTATGTGCATATTTTGACACAAAATCATTGATGTCACCCACATCTTTGAATCCACGTCATGTTTTGAAGTTTTCAAACCATAAATAATCTAGCAATTTTGTTTGTGCTTTAGTTGAATAGTATTTTTTTCAACCTTAGGTTTTTTCAATTTGTTATTGGCATTTTGAAACATATTAGTCTTCAATTTTAAAAAACATGTACTCCACTTTATTTTTGCCATTATATTCCATTATTTTAAATTTTTAAAACAAAGGAAAATATAAGTATGTAATCCATGCTTGTGGACCAAATTTGCATAATAGTTTACCCATTCAATTCACTTAATTTTATTTTTTCATATCAAAGATTTAAGTGTGCTTTTAAACTTCCACACAATATCTTCACCAAAGCTTGGTTAAAACTATTAAAAGGTTTGTTACTACTTGCAAAACAAAAACATCTAGCTTTGAAACACTTGAGTTTTCCACACACACACAAAAAAATGTCAATTCAGTGGATATATTCAAAAGTCAATATATTTGATAATCCCAATAATACCCATTAACAAACATTGACAACCATGAACAGAGTGATCTACCAAACAAAATTCTTAACCAATTTCCATGTTTGATATTGAATGTCAATGGGACTAACAAAAATTCACAACAACTAAATATTAATTCAATGACATGTGTGCACGATTAGATCTCTAGGTGAAACAACATACCATAAATGAAAAATCAAGACAAATTTCCACACATGAACCAAAAATTAGAACAATGTTGAAATCCAATGTAGTTGAACTTCATGATGTTTCATTTCTTAGCCCTATTTTACAAGTATTTACATGCTTGAAAGTCTAGACAAAAGAAGAAAAAGACTTTTGCATTTTATTCATTCACTAACTTGCAAATGTTCCATTCCACATCACTACCTTAAAAACCTCTTTAGCTCCACAAACTTTCAAAATACACATTTTTACTAATAATGAAATGTGTATGTGTGAGCAAAGAAAGCTCCATAATTGCAAGAGCTTTTAAGGCATACATAAATTTGAACAAACCACTAAGGACTTAATGGCCTTTGTTAATAGGAAGAATCACATTGCAAGTGTGTTGACCAAATCTTGACTTCTTTTTGTTGTATTTTTGTACTGTCATCAATATGCTTAATCAACTTGACACATGTATTACCCCAAGGTTTGTATGTTTTAATTGCCAAAATTACTCTAAAAAAATACACGAATAAATGTCCTTTTAGGAAGTGGTGAGTAATAAAGCTATTAAGACAAAAGCCAAACATGTTTCCTATAGGTATATGTTTTAAACTAAAATAATATATAAAATTTACATCTTGATAAAATAATTTTCCATAATAATAATCATTAAACCAACTTGAATTTGAACTACGATTTAGTTTGAGTCTGAATGAAATTTGATTTACTTTTTGTGCCATAGCTTACTATTGTACCTTTTCTTTTGATTTGATTTTGGTCTTCGAAAGCGAAGCTCAAAAAAAAAGGGTTTTCATGTAGAAGCAAACTCTCCAAATTTATGACCAACCATTTTTCAATAATATTTCAATCAACAAAACCTTTTCTGTTGTAAATTAGTGTGTAGCAACCAACAAATTGAAGCAAAATACAAAATCTATGTGACCAAATTCTCCACTTGATCTTTTTCTACTTAAACAAGCAAACATCTATAAAAAGGCCTTTCCATGTCATAAATTGTTTTCTTCATTTTCTTACTATTGTTTTAAATCCACCTTTGTTGGGCTTTCCCCAAGGTGATACCAAAGGTCTAACTCCTTTTGTGTGTCCTTCACTTCCTCCATGAGGATGATCAATTGGATTCATAACAACATCCCAAACAATAAGATGTTTGCCTAACCATCAAACTTTGCCTTGCTTTGTGAAGCTTATGTTTACCATGATGAAGATTAAACAGTACACGAATAGTAGTTCGACATTGAAAATCTATGAGTTTGTCAGGACTCGAAGGTAACCACACAATACATTGTGGTGTATTTTCAAATTTTTTAATTATTTGAACAAAAGTTCCTACAATTTGAATCAATTTTGCACCTTGACCTTGATTCCATTCAATATTATGTACCCATGTACCTATAGGTATATTAGCTAATGATATGCAATTTCCTATCATTTGTAAATATGAATCAAATATGTTTTGATTTTCACCTAAAGTGTAGTCTCCTCATAGCCAAGGAGTAACTTGGGTACTTTGCATGGGCTTTTCTATTTCATTTGTTGTGTAAACAAAGTGGTCTTAGAATTAAAGGTTTTTATGGGTATCAAATTATGGGAAGATTAATGATGGTTGGACAAGGTTGAAGGTTTAAACCAATCACAATTTATCATTGTTTTGTTAGCTTCCAATTGATCACTAGTTAATACATAAGTAAAAGGCGCATAATCTACTTTGCCCACTTCAACCTTCGCTCTTTCTTTGCTACATTCAGGTTCAAAAAGGAATATATATATATAATTTGCGTAGCAAAAAAATCGTTTTTCTTTTAAAGCAAAGAAAGCACTTTGTGTTAGATTTTATGCGCCCAAAAAATGTTATAGGTTTTCCATCTTTGGCTTTCACTTTGAAAGAATGTATTATCTCCTCTGAGCATGCTTTGCCCTAACTAAAACTATTTTGGGGAGAATAAGAAACCTACCAAAACGACCTACAGTGGTAGTTTTTTTCTTTGCTTTCGAAGAATAAAAGGTAAAGAAGAAAACTTTTTTTTTCTTTGAGTTTTATCAAGCAAGGAAGAAAACAAAAATAAGAAGCAAAAAAAAAAAGGTTTTTTTCTCTTCGACCAACAAAAGGCCAAGCGTTAAATGCAAAAAAGTGCTACTAAACTTGGTTGAGAAGACAAAACAAATATATGTCCCACTAGTTTAACATATTGTGTTTCTACCATTGCATGTTTTGATCTCATGATGTTTTTGCTTGGTTGTGAATTTTTTGGGAGTGGAGCAAGTGCCAAAACATATTACAATTAGTTTCTTTAAAACATTTGAAACTTTTGGCCAAACATTGGCAAGAAATTTATAAAATCTTTTAGACTAATATGGTTTGACAAAAAATCATTTTGCTTCTATGAAAAATGAAAGACCTAATCTAAATACAATGATAATTGCATTCAAGTTTGTAATCAATTGTGATACTTTGGGTGTGGAGGAAAGTTTTCAAAAGAAATGATTTGGACATGCTTTTTGTAAGGCATGTTATGCAATTATTGATGAAAAATGTGTAAAGGCTTTAGATATGTTTTTGTCGCATTTATCTAGGTAGTAATCATGTTTGAAAAAGTTTTGTAATTTTAAGAAGCCATTGTCTTTTGTTACAACATGAGAACTAATGCCAAGGTCACTTGCCACATACCCCTTCCTTTCACATGCCATATATTCTAAATTATTGTAAATTACTTACTTCTTGTTGTCATCACTTGTGTTTTAAACTAATCAAAAGATCATTGATTATTAAATGATGCTCTATATGTAACCATAACCATGAACCTTAAACTAAAGGAAGAAATTAACAATCTTTTTGTTTTGAATGATTTAATGGAAGATTATTTAGGTGTGGATCTTGAACTGATAAATAGATTTGCAATGAGCATGAAAAAGGAAGTATGTGGGGTCATTGATTCTTTCTTTTCTTTCTTAACAAAATATGATGAAAGGAGATCTCACAATATATTATCTTTAATGTTAGATTCTAAATAAAAAAGTTTGAGATTAATCCTTTCTTTTATTGGTCATAAACTAAGGGTGGTCATAATTAAAAAACATGATAGGAGATCCCCATTTTTTAAAGGTTTTGAAGTCTTATCATTGTTGAAGAGTGAAAGTTGTTTTCCTAATAGAAGTGAAGAAAATTGTAATTTTTATATTTTTGAAATGGTGGTGAACATTAATGAACTTGTGAAAAAAATTGTCAATTAATAATTGTGAAAATATCAAGTGAATAGGAAGGACATCACATACCCTTTGGAGTGGTGGAGGAAACATGGATCCATGTTCCCAAATGTTGGGTTTTTAGTTCAACACATATTGGAGATCATTGATTTTTAGATTGAAATTGAGAAAATATGTTTTCATGTTGACATACAAATTAATTTAAAAAGGTGTTTCTTATAGTCATATAATCTTTAAAAGCTAATTTTCATGAGTAAGAATTGATGCCCAATAATGCTAAGGTTGGTTGTAAGGCCCTTTTTAATTTGGTAGAAATGACAAAATTTAATTTAAGGTTTAGAGTGGAAATTAAAAGAGTTTGAAGGCTCATTTGAGAGAGATAAATTAAAGGAAACATGATTATACATTGTATGTAATGATTCTTGCTTTGGTCATTCAAATATTTCATAAGTTTATTTTTATTTATTTATTATATATTTTTAAAACTTGCAACGCAACAATTGTTTCTTGTGTTGGAAAAATTACCAAAAATGCTTGTAAATGATTTTAATAAAGTAGTGCGAATTTTAAACGAGTTTAAAAAAAAGAATTAACAAGCTTAATGTGAATAAAGTAAAAATTGGTTGTGAAAGAACCAATTTTTGCAAATAAGAAAAAAAGGTAAAATCTATGAAGGGTATTTAAAGTGGGGAAATTTTATTTTTAGGGCCATCCCACTTCTTTGAAAAAAAATAAAAGAATCAAAGTAATCAATTATTGAAAAAAATTAATACCCACCCAACACTAATAAAAACCTAGTAACAATTTTCTAGTATATTTGGAGTCCATGTTATAAAGATATTTTTTCTTGCATCAAGTGGGAGAACATATGTTGGTGAGTTTATTTTGTTTTTTAAAAAATCATGTCATCTTTGGATCTTTACTTTTCTAGTTTTATTTTCATTTAAACTTTTTGTTGTTATCTCAAATTAAAAAATCTTTTTGCTACTCGCTTGTGCTCATTCAACTTCCAAAAATTTCATAAGTCCTCAAACACCATATCGGCATAGGCCTTCATTCGAGTAATGCACTCATTGTAGGGCTTTACCCCACACAAAATAGCAACTCTCAAAAAAAAGATCTTAATAGAACTAGTGAAACCATAAATTACTAGATATGTGCCGGTTATTTCATGCAAACCACCAATCCTTTGAGAGTATTTCAAAAAAATTGGAATTCGAGGTTCTTTGATTTTTAAAAATTTCCAAAAAAATGAATTGCCGGTTAAATTAAAAAATCAAATAAACACCCAACATTACTTTAAAAATCTTGTAGTTTCTTGCAAGAAACTGACCCAATAGTACGATAATTTGTTTCTTTGAATAGAATGAGGTTGAAGGGAGTGTGAGTAGACAAGGGACACTATAAAAAATAGAAATTCTAAATTACACAATGGGTATCACAAGAACAACAAGAATTGAAATTAAAATTATTGGAGCAAGCATTTTGCTTTTCAAAATGCCCAACCTCTTTTTTTCTTTTTTCATTGATACCCATATTTGTTAGGTATCATGGGGAAAAATTAATTAATTAATTAATTATATATATATATATATATTGATGTCTTATGTAGAATAATACCTTTGGAGGGGGGTGTTGACAAAATACACTACATGTCAAGTATATCATGGAAATAAAGAAGAGAAAATTTACTAGTGTTTTACATAGGGTGACACCCTCAAAGTGGGGTTTTCCGGAAATAAGCGACCCTTAGCTTAACTTCAAACAAGCACTTATTTCAGGAATGCCCACTCCTTGGGCATTCCCCTATACATAAAGCCCTTGGCCGGATTTTTAACACTATGAAGAGCAAGTTTAATAAGATGAAATTTCCCTCTTGTCTTTGGGGAGGGAGTTCTAGTTCTTCATTGGGAGTTATGCTCCTTGGGGGGGG
>Ga0116229_10010347_pt1 | contig 14014 bp, 11 predicted proteins | sample S1TSphgellanicum_3_FD_87313 | JGI IMG/M metagenome (GOLD analysis project Ga0116229, IMG submission 87313) | Host-associated microbial communities from peat moss isolated from Minnesota, USA - S1T2_Fc - Sphagnum magellanicum MG | ecosystem: Host-associated > Plants > Peat moss > Unclassified...
GCACAATAATGTGTTCTCAAATTCCGGTCTTAATAATATCATCGTCATGATCATCAAGTCCAGTACTAGAGGAGGACTAAATTAGTCTATTGATCGCCGATATTACATGCAGAACAATATGATTCATGACGACATATTGAAACAATGGCGTGCTTGCTTAACAAAACCACGATCGCTTCTTATGCAGATAAAAAATTTCTGCTCCGTATCATTTTCAACATAACTTCCTGTATTCATACCAGCCGCGGTGATTCAAGCCACGAATTGATTTCGTCCGCGTCGGCACAAATGTTATACTTTTCCGCAAAGCAATATTGGTAGTTGACGTCGATCTCTTGGGCTTCACATCACAAAAAACGGAGCACTCGTAATCAGAGACCAGGAAAAACAAGCCCAAAAAATCCACTCGTAATCATCGGATCTCTTTGATGGAAATTCAGAAAAAAACGAACTGCGACAAGTTTTCGAATTCGGGAAACCGCCGACGAAGAAGACGAAGTTCAACAAGCTCGCACGCCGCGGGTTAACGCACAAGACCTTCTACTAGGGATCCTACTAACTAGGCACCTAGTATCCTCGGAACCTACTCGGTACCTACTACGTAGGATGTGACATGACATATATACCTGACGTGACTTCGTTAAGAAAATAGGGAATGCCGATGCGGACGAAGATGAAAAACATTCACGACGACTGGTGCTGTCAGTTATCATCCATGATGGCCAGCAATTGTATCATTCGTGCCCACATTACCTTTTTAACGTTCATTCTCAAACAAAAGGAGTGAGAAGAAGGTAGTACCGACTTGGCGATGTTGCCCAAGCTTTTATGTTTAAGCTCTATCAGTTAAGGACTAGGTAATTGGCGAGAGCACCAGGTTGTCATGAACACCCCAAACCCTAAACCCTAAGGGCAGTTTCGCCACTAAATAATCCTCAAAATAGTGAAATGAAATTTTGTGAAAATATGTAGTTGACATGTTGAAAATCATCATAATTATCATAGGTTTCACTCTGAATAATTTCACTACAATATTATAGTAGATGATGGAAAAATATATAATTTCAAAAATTAAAAATGTATTCATTTTTTGAAAAAAAAAATTATTCGTTTTGTCAATGTGGAAACTAACCCTAGGCTATGGTATGGGGGCGCATGATCACTCAAACTATTCATTGCTAACCAACGTTAACCAGTGCACTCACACACCTTGACTATTCAAGATAACTAGTGAGTTCACATGCATTCATGATAACCATAATATTTATAGTAGTTACCAAACATAACCAATTGCAAGCATATTCACAATAACTAGCGCATTAATGCCCCTTGATTATTAAATGATAACAAACATGCCAATTATCAAATATGACCTATTGTGAGACTCACACATAACTAGTGCACTTACAGGTCTCATGTTGTGCAATTTTATATTTACACTTACAACTATCATTTTCACCACACATAGAAAACATAACATGAAAATAATTTAAATGGTATACCATGTCCAAACTAAAATATGACTCATTTATAACAATGCAAGAAAGGAAGCCCAAAAAACACAAAAGCAAAACCTAATAAAATTTGCAAAAAAATCTATAAAAAAATAACAAACATGTGTTTTAAGATTTCAAATCATTAAAAGTGATTTTAAATTCAAAAAATATTTCAAACTTTGTTCACACATGAATTGATTTGAAATAAAAATCCAAACAACTAATCTAACCTGATTTATCCCTAATAATTAGGACCTAACCAAATAACTAAATGACCACACTTGACAATTGTCATGTGTTCTTATATCAATGCCTACAATTATCATTGTCACCACACATAGAAAACATAACATGAAAATACCTTAAATGGTACACCATGTCCAAACTACCCCCTTATCTAGGGCTAAGGTCCCTTTAAGCTAGATAACAATGTTGAACTACCAAATGGAAATCCATCATGGACGAACATGTTGGTTCTAAGGTGAAGGGACCAATAGGCCAGGTGCAAATATGAGCCCCATCAATTAGTTGCCTAGCTACAATCCTTCAAGTTCCTAACTAAATGTGAATCACCATGGGAGAAAATTCTAAACTAGTTCTATTATCCAATCCTAAAAACTTAAGTCTACTTGGTGCACCAAAGGCAAAACCATTTGCCAATTGACACTTATTTCAAAGGTGGCATAAGACATTTTATATGTTAACCTTGGGAACACTGATCACAAATTAACATAGTGATGGCTCCTAAAGATTGCCCACATAACATACATCATAGGTTAACAAGAACCATCACTAAGGATGGGTCAATTTGGCCATCCATGTTGGGAGGATGATATGGTGCACAATTGTGCACATGGTCTTTCTATGTTTGATCATCTCAACCCACCAACAATAACACTTTGAAAGGTAAAACCCTTTGCACACGAAAAAAAACATGTCTTGTAATCACATCTAAAGTAGTTGTTATTATTTGTTGCAAGTACACATAATGCCTTGACTTGTTTCTTTGGACTCAAGGCTAATAACCACTTACACAAATAGTGGCATTATGTAATGTATCATGGTGTTGGGCCCAAATTCTCCATAGCCCATGGGCATAACATGTTGGAACAAAACAATTCATTGTTCACATGCCTAAATCCAAATTAGGATCATGCAAGTTAATTATTGCCATCACATCTTGTCAAATTAAGGTTAATATCCTTGGCTCATAACTATAGTAAATATATGATGAAAAATGTGAAAAAAAAGTTTACCAACTCAACCTATACCCCATAGTTAGTCATGTTAGTTATAAATTTCAATCTTGAATATGGCCCTTTGGAGTCCATATTTTTCTAAACCTTACTTCATTGTTTTCACAATTCATTTAGTTAACACATCCGTTTTAAGATGGTTTCATAAAATAATGCGATAATCAATTAGTGTGTTGTCACATAATTCTTGGAACTCCCCACAGAATTCCATACTTTGGTTGGTGAGTATTTCAGCTAAAGCCCCAAATTTATTAAACACATTGTCCAAAAATAAATAGCACTTTCTATACTATGATCCATCAATGGCACAAACTTTAGCCATTTTGAAAAATGTTTGATCATAACCACAACATATCGATTATGTTGAATAGTCAAATTAATTGGCCTAGAAAAATTTAGATTCCATCAATATCCAAGCCTCATGATGGGTAATGGCTGAAGATGAGGTATATGTGCATTGAATGAAGCCAATACTCAATCACACACCAAACACCAGAAAACAAATTGAACCTAAAATTGTGTCCCCCCTCACCAATTTGTGCTTGGAGCATACCATAAGGCTATTGGACCCCAAAATGGCCCAACTCCTCAAATGCAAGCTTCATAAGATTCTCATGTTATTATGGCTAAAGTACAACCGGGTGCAAGTACATAAATAGGAACCAATATGATTATTTTACAAAAGGATTGTGATCTTTTTTAGTCATTTTTCACTTTTTCATATTAAAGAATTTTTGAATGAAAGCTTTTGCAACTTGTTATTAAAAATACATATAGTGTTAATCATTGTTGAATAGATATGAATTTTTCAAAATGTGTAAATTTTGCCAAATTCTGCATTTCATTTTGAAAATTTATCATAATTTGAATCATACCATAATGTGTTAACTACTTTAGTTTTTTTTTTTTTAAATATCATAAACTACAACCTTGTTTTGTATTTCATGCACATTACACCCCATTTACACATGGTAAAAGACTCTTGAAAATTTTTAATTTGAAAAATACTTTGAATTTTAAAATTTTCTAAAATTCCATATCTTTTACATTGTGAATGTTTTTTGAACTTGGGTAGTAGGTTGTTATCATCTAAATTTTTTTACGATCAATATTACGTTATTACAATAGTCCTTTACCTAGTCCTTTGTAAAATTAACCACATCCAATTCAAGTTCAAATGTCCTTTTAAAAAGAAAAACCCAAAATTTAGTTTAATGAGTTTTTAATTTGCATTCCTCAACTTTCATATTAATCATTTAGCACAAATTCAAATGATTAACATAACTTTAAAATCTCAAGAAAAAAACATATGTAAAAAAGTTCAAATTTTTCACCACTATTCGACATTGTTTTTGGCTCCTATCTCTGTATTCACACCCAACCCGCACTTGTCCATTTGCCCACACCTATATAAAGGAATTACCTTCCCATGGCCGTTTGAACCATTTAGCTTTATGCAGAATTTGGTCTCGTTCCTTGGGTTTTAATCCAATTGAAATTTCACCCATTTGTAAATATGCAATAACAAGTGCATTCACATGTATGTTCAGGGCACCATCACTTTTGGTTCAATGTTTGCATCATGGGAATCCCCACCACCCATATTAGTTTAAGGTACATCCTTGGAACATCCAAGTAAGGTACATAGGTATGTTGGAGCGTGTCATTTTAATATTGTTTCCGAATCCACATCTCCATGTCAAGAACCCCAATGATATCCTCCTCACCAAAACTTGGGTTCTGATTCAAGCCATTAACATCTCAATTGACCTCATTGGCCTTATGGACAACATCAAGTCATACTCTTGTAGAATAAAAGCCCATCTAGTCAACTTTCCTATGAGTCAATTAGATTACAAGAAAAATTTAAGTGGCTAGTGATTTGTAACTAAAATGAATGGGCTACCATAAATATAACATTGGAATGATGACACATCCCAAACAACTACAAAGCATTCCTCCTCATAATAATTATATTCACTTCCGTCTTATTGTTGGACATATTGGCATATGTCACCACAAATTTTTGACAATTGTCATATAGTTGGGTAAACTCTTAACCCTAAATGATCCAATTGATGTGTAATTGAAATGGCCGTCCTCAAATGGGTTGCCTCAAAATAGGAGTTTATGTGAAACTAGTTTTTACATCCTAAAAGGCTTTTTACTCTTCTTCTTCATCCCATATGTAATCATGGTCAATCTTGTTCAATTGGATCAAAGGTTTACCAATGTTACTAAATTTTTTGACAAACCTTTAATAATAATTACACAAATCTAAAAAGATTCATAACCAACTAACATCCATTGATTGGGGAACCTATGAAGTCGCTTCAACCTTAGCCTTTTGAACCCCCAATCCACTTGGATAGATCATGTGACTTAGGTATTCCACTTGAGTATGAAAGAATTGGGCTTGTTTAGATGTAGCTTCAAGTTATGTTCCTTAAATCTTCCAAACACCTCCTACAAATGATGTATGTGGCCTCATGGGGTCAAACTAAAAACAATGATGTCATCAATGTAACATTTGGCAAAACTAAAACTGTTAATAGTCAATCTAGTATCCTTTGTAATTGGGGAGGGTTTTTTTCAAACCAAATTTTAAAAATTCTATTGGTACAACCAATATTTCCAATGAAATTCAATCCCCCAAAATGTTGTCTTGACTTTGTACCTTCCCTCAATGGTAATTGATGGTAACCAAACTGCAAGTCCAAGGTATTAAAAACCTTGGCTTGTCTTAACATGTAAAAAATCTCCATTTGCAAGGGCATGGCATACTTGTTTGAGTGAGTTCGTTTATTCACCACATAGTAATGCCCACATATAAAATGTTCAGTTCAATTGTTGAAAATATAATTTTTATGTGGCATCACTATTATCGAAGCATATTCACCCTTAGACAATTCCACCAAACTTGCATCCAATGATTTTGTTATTTGTGTTGAAATTAAGGCCCTCTCCACTAAACCTATAAAATGTTTTGAAAAATGAATTAACATCTTGTGCTCAATTTAGATGTGCTTAGATTGTGACATGTTACATAATCAAAAGATGCCATGTGGCATATTAATTTATTTTTGGAAAAAAAATAACATAGGTAGGTAGATAGGTCAAATTAAAAGTACCTACCTACTTAGGATACATACCTATTTACTTATTTACCCACCTACTTACTTAAATAGGAAGGTAAATAAGTAGGTAGGAAAATAGAAAGGTAGGTGAGTTAAAAAATAACCATGTAAATATTATTATTTTATTTTACGTTTTGCCTTTAAGGTTAGGATTCTGTGAATTCATCCCAAATGGCACATGATTTAATATGAATTCAAACAAGAAAACACCTTTATATAATTTGTAAGATGACATTAGAGGACAAAATATATAGGTTAAATCTTTTAGTTTCACCTTATTCGCAAATTCAATTGCAACTAAAAAATTCTCCCACAATCATTGTGTTTGTTTAGATTATACAACTAAATTGGTAAGAAATAACTAACTAATTACATAGTGACTAATTACGTACATACCCACCCCCTTACAAAACTACCTATTTCATTTTTTTTTTAATTCTTTTAATAATTCTAAAAGCAGCATTGATCATTATTAAATGGTTACATATTTACAAGATTTCTAATAGTGTGATATATTGCCATCCTCCCAAAATGGCTAGTCAAAAATCTCCCAATGTTGGGACATTTTCCAAAATGTGTACACATGGTTACATATGCATGGTTTGCAAATGTTGTATCACACGAATTAATTTCAAGAAAAATCTTGATTTGGGGTCTAAAAGTCCTTAACTTGTATCATCTTGTGAAAGGCCTTAACATGGCTATTTTAAAATGACCAAATCTAATAGTCCAATCTTATCCAAATCTTGCACACCCAACAATGTGATGTTTGGCAAAGAATATTTAGGGTTTAGGGTTTAAGGTTTTGTTGTTGTTGTAACAAAATAACATGATGCATGGAGGCCTATCTACCCTATGGATCTCACTCCACATAATGGTATCATTGTATTTTGAGATATTTGACTGTAACACTACAACTAACTTTTAAAATAATGCCTCCAAACAACTTTATTAAACATATCCCATCCTTGGGAATATTCCACTAAAAAACCTTAATGCTTGATGGGCTCAATCATGGCAACCCATTACCAACATCCATGAATGTCTATGGGTTTGGGGATGATGGAGTGTGCCAAGAGTGATGAATAAAATGATTAACAAATGCTTATAACTAGGCCAATGTGCCCCATGGTGAACTGGGAACTTATATGGAAGCCTAAATGAATGGCATCTCTTATGGTCTTAACATTGTCAACTACCCATTCTGAAGTTTGTCCTAATCATGAATGTTACCTTCCAATGATTCAAACCCATGTGGAAGGCTTGAAAATCCATCCAACATAATGGATTTGTTGGATTTTCCAACTTGCCCCCAATGAACCTCACCAAATAGTGAAGTTTTGTGACTAGTTTTTATTTGTCATCTAAGGTGATAGTATGTGGTTTCTTTTCAAAAATCAATGGTAACCCCAAAGGATACAAGATTGCATTTATAACTAATGTGTCATACGATGTGGCATGTGTGACCACTACTTGGACATGCATTGTAATATAATGTGTTGGTTTGGTAGGATTAACCTAGATCACAACGTTCTATTTAGTTAACCTTCGAATTGTCTTCAAACCACTCATTGATGTCAAAATCTAATATGGGCATGGGTCAAGATCAACATCAATCGACTCAAGAGTGTTAATAACAACTTTGCCCAACATTAATGGTTGAACATTGGAATCCAATAAAATCCTTTGGGGTCGATACTAATGTGCCAATTCCCTCTTAAGGTGAAAAAATCCTTCCTCATTGTGTATGACCACCATAACATTGATCCAATCAATGGTTGGTCAAGTTGGAAGATTATGAAGTTTGGTCGTAGTTACATGTTAAGATTCAAAGTGCACCTTGCACATTTCTATGTGGCTAACCTCTAAAACTATAGTAGATATAGAAATGTCCTTTAATCAAATTACCATGTATTGTTTTCCCCAATTTTCACATAATGTGGCTATTATAAAAACATAGTTTTTGATTAAATACCTAGAATGGCCAATGTTTCGAAAAAAATAAACAATGTTTGGTACATTGTTTTGGTTGCCCCTAACAAACTCATGGGTGTCATAGGCTTAAGAATAAAACTAAACACAATCTAAGGCACCTTTCAAAGGGTTGACACCCCCATAGGATTGGGAATAATGTTTATCAACAAGAATGACTGTGGAAACTGCACTTGGCGTTAAACCTCACCACATTGAAGATCCAACCTTTCCTCAACACCTTCTAATTTTCCCAAAAACTAGCCCTTGTCATCAGTGTGGCTATGGAAAACATCTTGATTGAATTGGGAACCCCAATATGGTCTCCATCATCTTGTTTTTTTGAAACATCCAACATATCTTTATTTAGGGCCTCTTACCCTAAAAGTTTGGCTCCACAAAAATATCATGGGTCAAGGTTTGAATTAAAAGATTGACCATTTTCCTTATCCTTTGCCTTCCATGACCCAAATGCATTAGATTTTGGTCACCATGGGAACATTCACAATTGGGGTTCCAAAAGAAGGAAAAAAGATATCATGACTTTTTTAACACAAATTTTTACAAATAATAGCTACTCAAGAAAAATTTTAATGAGAAATTTTGAATAGTTTAAACTAAGATGTGGTGGTGATGATTTATCTTATGTGTACATTGGTGTACATTTAAACCTTGGTTCAAACCCAAAAATGCAAAAAATGTTTAAATAAACAGTTATAACCAATTTCACATTTTTTGGAATGATTATTTCCTACACATGTGACCCACACTTCGAGTTATAAATCTTAAGCTTAGTGAATATAAAAAATCAACCAAATGCCCAAAAAAGTAGTCCATTTCCTTGCAACCCCAAGATTGAATTCTATTATTTTCAAAAATTTCATATGGTTTCTAATATAATCAAATGCATGTAATGAACATGGCCAAACATAGATGTAAAAATTATTTATGCATAAAACAAAATTGACATAAATTCCATTTCTAAATGTATTCTTTTTTATTTTTATAGAAAGGTGTGGTTTAAATATGATATAATTAGGCTTAAAGGAATCAAAAGGATATTTATATAATGTTCAATTTTTTTATTTTTTAATTGATTTAACATGACACTATTTTATCCATTGGCATAAAAAAATCCAATACAAATTGTACAATGATGAAAATAAGAAAAAAAATCCAAAGTTGTCCTTTCCGATCCTTAAAATTTTAAACATCTTTTTTTGGTACCCAATCATGAATGGACCCCCATACTTATAACTAAAAATTCCAATTGTGCAAGCCTCCATGGTACTAGGCTAGCCTTGAGTTGTTTTGGTGGCTAACCTATTGTTGGTTGTATTTTTCCTTTTATAGCTTTCCCAAAACCTTGACCCTTACTAACATTTAATGTTTAGGATTGACCTTATTTCAACTTCATATGTAATTGTGAAACATTAATTTAAATCATGACCATAAACCTTGTAATGAAAACAAGGTTAGCTATGGTTGGGGTTGGTGCTAGTGACTTGAGGAGGATTAGGGCAATTTTTTTTTTATGAGGCCCACCACATCTCCACTACCTATCTTCTCCCTTGTTTAGTAGAATATGATGTGAAACCACCTTGTTCTAACTTGGCTTCCTTAGTTTTTTTTGGGTGCAACCCTATTGGGTTGGCCAAAAGATTGTTGAATCAATGGCGTGAATGCATTCTTCAAGTTTTCCTTGCTAAACTTAAATGTAACCATATGTTTTTCCACCATGTTCATTTCGATGCATTTCAATAATTGGAACATAGTTGCCAAAGTGGGTTATGCGGCTTGAAATACCCAATGTTTAAGCTCTTTATTTAAAATTCCATACCAAAATTGGATTGCTTAGGCTTCCATCATATCTTGTGTCACCATGATCAACTTACACATCTATACATGGTCTTTTCGTAAGTTTAAATGGGGCTTTTATAAATTCTTTAGTTTTTCAATTTGAATTTTTTGGTAATTTCATCATAATTTTCGAAAAAAAATCACAATTGGGTTGAATGTAGGTAAAAGGCCCCTCATACTAATGGAAAAAATCAATACCACCACTTCTAATGGTTCCATTACCACTAGCATTCCCACTTATCGCACTACTGCTAAGGACTAAAGAATCACACCTAAAGTATAAATAAGTACTTTGGTAATAGACACATAGTTAAACGACCAATATAGGTGCCACTTCTCAATGGCATGTTTAAACTCATAATAATCATCCATAGGCTACCCCTTCAAATGTTAAAATAAACCTTTCCATACCATGAAAGGTGTAAATAGTTGGGGATTTTGCATGTATTGCATATCACACCAATTATCGAACTTTTGAATGAAATCATATAATTCAATGGTATCAACTGCCTTCAAATATAAGTGAGTTCCTTTAGTGCTTCCATATATGTTACCCATGTTTCACAAAAAAGGTGTAATGACAAAACTCGCAACATGAGTATGACCATGATGAATTTCCAAAAAAACCAATTTTTAAAAAAAAATACCACACAATGACATTGCAACGTGAATGATATCACAACATTTTTTTTCACAATTTTTTTTCAAAAATCTTTTTTTTCCTTGTTTAAATCACTTGACTTCAAACATGAAATGACATGATGACATGTCTAGTCATAAGCATCAACTTGTCCAAAAACATTTGACAAAATAATTTGTCTTATCACCAAATCATTATTTGCTTACAAATAAGATGAACATGACCACTTGGTTTGGGAAAAACAAACAAAAGATTCAAATTGGACACTCAAACCTCATACCTCATTATTTGAGCCTAGTTGGAAACACCCCAAACCTCCAAAATGAGCTAAACTTTTGAGGTATTAAAAAAATGCAAAATTTTCAACACACGATGGTGATTTTTCAACGCACCACCACCACTTCCTTTTGGTGAACCCCTTCATGCCTTTGTTACTAGGCACATGGAGTTCGCTTCAGCAAGGAGGGTGAAAAAGAACAAGAAAACAAAAAGACCAAAAAGAAAAAAAAAAAAAAAATCCCTAAAAAAAGTTGGGCCTTTTTTTTAATGGTTTTCATTTTAATTTTTTTAATTTATTTTCAATTCGCAAAAAATTTTTACCCCAAAAAAAACAAAAAAAAAAAAAAAAAAAAAATCCCTACAACAAGTTGGGCCTCTTTCTTGATGGTTTTCATTTTAATTTTTTTCATTTATGTTCAACTCGTCAAAGAGCTTTACCCCAAAACAAACACAAAATCACAAAAGTCACAAAGTGATTTTTTCAACTCAAAAAACAAATTGAGAAACACCCCTTGCAACTCCACAAATAAAAACACAACCAATTATGCTACAAGACATTGAAAATAAAATTTACTCCAAAACACTTACTACAAAAAATCATATGCAAATAACTAAACTTCTAGAATTATACAAAACCGAAGAAGTCACATTTTTGGTGATTCAACATATGACCAACTTACACCAATGCAAGAATCCAAACTCAAAAAACATAAAACAAAACCCAATAAAATTTGCATAACACATAAAAATTACAACAACCAATAAATATGTGTTTTGAAATCTCAAATCAACAAAAAATTTGATCATTTGAGATCACACAAAATTGGATTATATCCAATCCACAAAATATTTTGAACCCCATTCACAACTAAATGGATTCAAAATAAAAATCCAAACAAATAAACTAACCTAATTAATCTTTAACTAACATGAGCCTATCCAAGTAACTAAACTAACACACCCAATTTATCTTTAACTAAAATGAACCTAACCAAGTAACCAAACTAACACACCAACACTCAACAATTCATGATATCCACGGTGCTCAACCCAATTCCCAAATACAACCTATCATATGGGAGCGCTGAGCTTATAGACATGAGAGTGTTACGAGGTTCAGCCAACCAACAACCAGGAACATGCAAAAGGTAGTAAGTGTGAAAGTGTCAGAATGCAGCAAGATATGGAATACATCTGAGAAGCTCTTGTCCAATGATGTGCCACCACATTAGCATGATGCTCTCTATACTCAGTTATGCAAGTGAAATACAAGATGCATTGATATGAATAATTATGGCAAGAAGCAAAAACAAAAAAGATTAGAACTAAGAAGCTTCAAATGTCTCCAAATTCCAAAGCTTCATGAGCTTCAGAGACTGAAAGGAAGGTGCATTTTGGACTCACAAATATGAATACTTTTTAGTGTTTGTGTCTGAAAACTCTGCCTGCAGAGGCGGCTTCACAATGAAAGGCAGATGAAAAGGGGCCACCAAGTGCACTGCACAATACTACAAACTGTTTGTACAGTAGAGAAACAGTGATGAAAACAGGTAAAATATGTGCTAAGCAATACCTAATAACTTCACACTTTGTAATGAGAAACTGTTTAGAATCCAAAGAGTTTATTATGTCAAACTTTGGCACAGGTCAAATGTGGAGGCAATGTTTCATGAAACGTGAATTCTCTAATCCTTTATCTGAGACTACAAAACATCAAAGCCATGATCAGAGTGTGGTCTGGATTTTACCTCGATCGACTCAGCCTTGTGACATTGAACAGCTTGTATTAAAAGCTAAAGGTTTGCCTTCTTCCAACCAGGTCTAGCCTCTAGCATGTAACACAAGAAGATCATACAGAACAAGAATGTGAAGAAACTGCACAAAAAGCAGAAGAATTCTGAGAATGTGGATCAGTGTCACACAAAAAATTTAAACAGTCGAACAACATCTTGCAACTTCATTGCACTTATATGCTTTATCATTCTATGATTTCATTTATGGCATACACAAACTGGAACATTCACCAACTACTAGTTGAACCCTCCGAAACTTGAAACACCTTTTCTCCGGGAATATTTTCCAATTACAGATGTCTAAAGCACCCAGAGCCCTGATGTGTGCATGCACACATCAACGTCGTCTTTGGAACTTGGACCACAGGAACACACAAAAGAAGCAGAACAAAGCAAATAATACAACTATCACTACAGGGCTGAGACCTCGCTGTGCCAAATTTCTATTCAGTCTCCTCATTGTACTTTTTAGCCCTGCTTGTGCCTTGGCCACAGTGGCCTCCTGCACCCCATCACCAGGCATAACAATTATTACTCATTACCTTTACCAACAAAGGACCAGCCCCTAAGGGTGAAATGCAAGGCCATCAGATACAGAATACAGGTACTCCTATAACACAATAGGAAAAAAAGAAAAATCATTGAAACTATGGCATCCTCACAAATCACATTTCAATTCAAGTAACAATGAAATTCCATGAACCAGAAGTAACTTGGGGCTAGAAACCTAAACCTCTAGATAGCCACAAAACCCTAAACCCCATGTATTCTGTGAAGCCTTCCATTTTGATGTACAAGTCATAACCTTATGAGAATTGCTCACAAAATGTTAAACCCTCACCTTCTGAAATACAAATACATACAGATTTCAGAGCCTCCTAGGAGGCTATTTGGTGGCCCTTATGCAATGCACATGTAAATGGAGCTTACCAGCTGATTGAGAAGCTCATTCTGGAACTTGGTCTCTGATTCAATGTGCTGAGCAAGCTGCCCACCACACAAAGTTCCCTTGTTAGCATCCCAATGATCCATTCATTTCCTTTAGCTCCTAAACTGGTACTGAAAGATACATGGTATAAGTGAAACAACAGTTGGTCTCAAGGCTGGCAGTTCCACTCAGCTCAGGATAAGCATCCACCAATTAGGATAATTCAGCAAAGAGTACTTAGATGCACAATGCATCAACAGTGAAAACACCAGAAGACCTTGATGTGGCCAATGTGCAATCCTTTGGTATACAGATTGACTCACTGCCTGAAAAAAGCAGGGATGCAAAAGTGGCAATTCAATGCAAAGAATGAAATATAACATGTATTTCCCCCATCTACTGATTATGAGCCCGGACAGATGCACTCTTAATACTATAGTCTACGAGGTCAACATAGAAGGTCATCTCACTTGTTTAAGTTGAACTACTTTGCCATGCAGGCCATGCACCTCTTCATCAAGATCACCATGTATGGGATCCACTCGAAGCTGTACTTGGTCATTTGGTGGGTAAGTTCTGCACCCAGGACCAACAATAACAACTTCCTCTCTGTCAATTTTCATGTTATCAAGATCACCTGACTTTCATGCTAAC
>Ga0116229_10010348_pt1 | contig 14014 bp, 13 predicted proteins | sample S1TSphgellanicum_3_FD_87313 | JGI IMG/M metagenome (GOLD analysis project Ga0116229, IMG submission 87313) | Host-associated microbial communities from peat moss isolated from Minnesota, USA - S1T2_Fc - Sphagnum magellanicum MG | ecosystem: Host-associated > Plants > Peat moss > Unclassified...
GAGACGTCAACGTTGCCACCAGCTTCTTCATCTCCATCTTCGTCTCTACCTTCATCTCTACCAGCCTGCTCACCCTCGCTCTCTACCTCAACGTCCGAATCGTCCTGGTAGTCGCCCTGGGCCTCGCGTTGAATACGTTCGGCGTAATTCTGCTGGAGGCTGAGGCGGAGGTTGAAACCGGGGCAGCGGAGGATGAAGGCCGGAGTTTTGGGGGCCAGGGAAGAGCCTTGACAGGGAATAAAGAGGTTAGTAAACAGCCGAGGCATGGAGAGAGGGAGCAAATAAAAAACAGCAAAAGTAATTAAAAAGCGCGCCCTACACCCTCCCTGTCCCAATGTTAGGACTAGAAGGGCTCGGGCGTGTCTCGGCGCGTGCAAGAAAAACAAGACGTGTTCCTCCGGACCCCTTGTTAGGTCCAGAAGATGCTAGCCTCCCCCAAGGAAAGAAGAGAAAAAGGTAAAAGGCTCAAAGCAAGCTACAACTTACCAGGTTCGTTATTCTGACGCGGAGATAGTGGTTGCTTCGTTTGGTAGTCAAAAAACTCATACTCAACGGGGTGGTAGCCCCGCCCAGAGCGAAGGCCGCCGCCTAAGAATATCAGAGTGAGTTAAACATTGTAAAAAAAGGGTCCACGTACCAGATGGCATGCAAGAAACGTAAGTTTTGCGATGGGAGTGGTGGTCTTGGAAGAGAGTTGTTGATTGATTGTGGCGCGGTTAGGCGCGTTTGGACCTGTGGGCGCGAGGCGTGTCCCAACGGCACTCGTGACGCGTCTTTTCCCTCGCTGTTCATCTCTCCCATGCCCACCCCCCGAAGCAACCATCACCAGCTCGTCTGATGGAATTGAACAGAATGTAAGCAGGACAATTGGTATCGGAGTGTTTACTACTCGTGAGCTCAATGTCCCTTCAATCGAGAGCGCGTCCTAATAACTCGAGAAATTAGCCGGTACGAAGAAGTTCTCCTGTCCAGTTTGCATGGTCTCTACGAAATGGTCACTTCGTGTGAGCAATTGGATAGGAATGATCAAGGTTGTTACCCTGATGTTGTGAGGTTCCATGCATTCCGTCTGTCTTGCGTCTGTCTGCTGAATGACGCTCTACTCTCAGTGTCGCCATTCTTGGCCTCGTCGTGCTCGCCGGCGGAATTAGTCGTGTTGAAAACCCAGGGGCGAATTTTCGTGATGTGTTTTCTGGCACCTCCACGAATCTCAACAGTTTATCCAACGCACTTCTCAAGATTCGATTTGCCTACGCAGGCTACGAAGTGCGTTATCTTCCTTTCACTATCACCAACTTGTCTGATGTTCAAACAGAATGCATTCAGCGTAGCGAACGAGGTTCAAGTATGTGATATCGAATTCTGACTCGAAGCTCGTTCACACACGTTAAATGCTTAGGACCCAATTCCTACTTTTAAGAGATTTGCGCCATTGTCGCTTATTATCGTCGCATTTTTGTATTTCATGGCAAACATTGCCTACTTCGCAACTGGTCAGTCACCCCCTCTTTATCCTCTAGTAGGGCTTACGCGCTCCTACTTCAGTTCCTAAGGAACTCATACGGGAATCTCATGAATTGACCGCTAGTCTCTTTTTCGAGGCGATATTCCCAAATCGCAGCGCTGTTGTGACGCTGCATGTGTTGGTGGCTATTAGTAGTCTTGGAAGCGTAACTGTGTCTACCATTGCAACGCCGAGAGTCGTTCGCGAGCGTGGAAGGTGAGTATACTGTATTGAGCTTGGCCGCACTCTTTGACTAATGATCCTCCGTAGACAAGGCCTTCTACCATATACTTCTCCGTCCTTCCCAGACGCGGAAATTATCGCATACGACAAGTGGTTGACAAACTATCCGATGGAGCTCAAACTCTTCGAACAGTCAAGGTTCCCCTCCACGCACTTGCTGAACTGGATGCAGTACATGACGATCATGGTCACTTATTCTTCCCACCCCGTCTGAGGAATATTGTGATTAGGGTTCGGGGTCGGAGATTAAGGACGTCGCGGTCCAACTAGACGTCACGCCTCAGTCTAGAGCTCTACCTTGAGCGTGCAGCGATATATATATATTTTCATAGACGTTGTAGGCTCCCATCTCAAAGAGCGGCCTGTTGGACCGATCTACTATTGCATCACTCTAACTAAAGATTTTGTGTGTTTTCGACCGCGCATAAGTTCATTCGCTACGACCTTCGGGCATATTAGCTCAGGTGCTAGGCTGACGCGGGAAAGAAACAATAACCAGAGAGCGCAGATGCCATCTATCGCGCAGTAGAGGCCATACAAACATACTTTATGATAGTTACTTACGGCGAGAACCGCCTGAGATGATAAGTACAAAGTTTACTGCGGTATATTATACATAAGTTGGAGATAATGAAGACCTCCCCTCATAGCCCACTGCAACGCCCACGTTGCCGTTCATTTCATTGGTCGTTTCCACGAGTCAAAGCCTGTTCATGATACGGGATAAGTTTTTGTCCCTCAAACTAGGCATCTTCAATCAGGCAGGGAACCTATAACGTCCCGTTTGAATTTATTCTTGACTGCTTTGCCTCTGGTGAAGGAGCTCGAAGAGTTGGACCCGATCGCTGACGCTTTGTTTTGCGAGGCAAGTCCTCAGAGACGGTACGACGGAAGGTCCGTGCTCGTTTAGGAGGCGAAGGAGGAGCAGAAGGAGGATTAGCAGGGGGATTATGCACAAATGATAGCTCAGAGATGCGAGAGGCAAGAGAGTCAAGAACATTTTGCAGATCACAAAGTTCTGGGCATTCAGGCAGGGAAGAAGCACCTAAGAGAATGCTTTCGAGGCCATAGAGTCGAGGCAGTAAAGCTGAGGCCTCGTTGGTAATTTTGTGATGAATCTGAGTGTCTATAGCTGCTCGTTGTGCGTCAAAAAATCCTCTAGGTAGCTAAGAACAGCAACGTCAAGATAAATAAACACAAAAATATAAAGATCTTACCTGGAAAGACGTTTCACTATCAGACTTCTCTGAAACACACCCAGACATGTCCGAATCGCTATCTGTTTCGGGCTGTTTCTCAGGAGCCTCTAAATGCACAAGGCAGTAAATAATTACTACCTCCCGGACCGAAGGGAGCTGGTAAATATTTATCATGGTAGTAAATAATTACTCTCCCCAGATCGAAGGGAGCTAGTAGATATTCACTGCTTTGTGCATTTTCCGTTATTTTGCGGAAGGGAGGTAGTAATTAATTGCTAACCTCCCTAGATGAAGCTCAAGGAGATAGTGTTTATTTACCGCCTGTTACTGCCTGCTACTGAATTCTGCAATTCACATTACTAATGATACTTATGCTTAATATAGACATGTCAAAGCGTCGAATCGTAATGATGTGATGCATGAGGCTTTTTTAATACTGAAGATGTTCTCGCACTAATCTATAGAGAGTATGAGTCGCTGTGTGTCCAAAATTCGATGGCAGAAGCACTGCCTAATAATTAAAAGATGTTTTCGCACTATTGAGCTAAAAGTGTTTGTGTGCCTCTGATATCCCGACTCAACCTACCCTCCCACTCATCTCAGTCACACTCTTCCCTCTCTTCATCCCGGTAAATCCTTTCCTTTGGCACCATCTCACTCTTTTCTGTAACTCATCCCAGAATTACCGGCTCCCTGCCCCAGATCTTGTCCACCCCATTTTCCGACCTACCCAACTCAATCCTTCCCTTGGCCGTGTCGATGAGGCGCCGAAACAGTTTCCTTGAGCGACGCTTAAAAGCCCTGATTGCCAGGAGAATATCTGCCGCAGACGGACCAGGATACTTGTACGCTTTTTTCGATGGGAGAAATGTGGTGAAGGTCGGCAGAGCGGTAGATGTTCGGCGTCGTAAGCTACAATGGGATGTAGCGTGTTGGAACCCGAATCGAGTGTGGATGGACTCTATTTGGTGTCCCTACGTACATCGCGCAGGTAAGTTTCGTTTATGAGTACGTCAATCGTTGCTTACCGACGATAGAATCTATCGCGCACATCTTATTGGAGCAAGACTGTGGAGACCGACCAAAACGCAAATGTCCTACCTGTATGTGAATTCGTTATCCGTTCGTTTCTTACTCATGTATTGCAGGTGGCAAGCGCCATCAGGAAAAATTTCGATTCCGCGGCACCCAGAACGATATCTCGACTCACGTTCGAAACGTTCGTCTTAGGGCTCGTTCTTTATAGAGCCTTGCATTGTTAAAGAAATCTTGTGTTTTGTGAAATGTCAATCTTGTAATTCCATTAAATCGAAGCATATAATTACTATAAACAGTAAATTGACGAGAATCAGGGAGGTAGTAACTATTTACTACGTCTTGACGACTCGTACGGAAGATTGGCGTAGTAAATAATTACTGCCCCCAAACGAAGCTCAAAACAGACAGCTAGTAATTATTTACTAGTTGCCCATGACGAAGCTAAAGGGAGGTAGTAGATAATTACTACCTCCCGCGCAGGAATTCCAACGAAAATGAGGGGAGGTAGTAAATAGTTACTACCTCTCCGGATTGCGTATGAAGGGAGGTAGTAATTATCTACTACCTCCCGCGCAGAAATTCCAACGAAACTGAGGGGAGGTAGTAAATAGTTACTACCTCTCCGGATTGTGTATGAAGGGAGGTAGTAATTATCTACTACCTCCCGCGCAGGAATTCCAACGAAACTGAGGGGAGGTAGTAGTTATCTACTACCTCCCGCGCAGGAATTCCAACGAAACTGAGGGAAGGTAGTAAATAGTTACTACCTCTCCGGATTGCGCATGAAGGGAGGTAGTAATTATCTACTACCTCCCGCGCAGGAATTCCAACGAAACTGAGGGGAGGTAGTAAATAGTTACTACCTCTCCGGATTGCGCATGAAGGGTGGTAGTAATTATCTACTACCTCCCGCGCAGGAATTCTAACGAAACTGAGGAGAGGTAGTAAATAGTTACTACCTCTCCGGATTGCGCATGAAGGGAGGTAGTAGATAATTACTACCTCCCGCGCATGACAGAGTGACGAGCCAGTGAATAATCACTGCCAGATCGCAAGCACGGGAAGTAGTAATTATTTACTACTTCCCCAATACGAAGTAGCTAGTAAATATTTACTATATGGCCTCGACCGAGATGAAAGATATATATCGTATATTACACTTGGAAAATATCTACTATCACTAATTACTTGTATCGTAGCGTAGTTACGCAGGCGTGACGGTTCCTAACGACTGGCGGTTATATTCTATCTTGGCGTGGGCACTTCATAGCCCTGTGATCTGTCGGATAGGCCCGAGCAATCATATGACCATTACTCATTTTTTCAACTTTAACTTTTAAGACGCTCATCATCTCATTTACGGCTCGCGGACGCTGCTTTCACATTGATTTTTTCAGTACTACCGCGATACTGCCACTGTTGGTAACTCTTACCTATCACATCCATTATTTGCTCTAACATATATCTTAGATCTTCTCGTAGACACTGTCTCAAGGTTTTATCCTAGAGTCAATCGAATATGTCCTGTGTCGCCACAACCGATCCAGCTGAAGGCTACTTTCACGCTGTAATTGACTCAGATGTCTATACGTTTCACTCCAGAAAAACGTCCAACTTCCCGACTATTCCTCCCAGAAACCAAATCCTCGACCCCGATTACAAAGCTCTCTCACTTCCAAATTTCAAAAATCCAGCATGGGCTAGTGAATCTGTGCCGTTCCTGGGCTTTGTTCCCAGCTGTAATCCGTTCAAATGCACTTTCCTTCATCATCTGGACTACAGTTTTGATATGATTCCCATTGAGGTCGCTGAAGGGACAAAACGGCTGAGCTTTCAGCTTCGACCATCACTGGCAAAGGATTGGGACACTCTGGAACGGCACATGCGGGCGTTCCTCGTGGCTTGCATGAAAGTAAACCAACTTCCCACTCCCAAGGGCTTTCGCTTGTGGTCATATCCAGCATATTTTGGATATCTGAGAAAGTGGACTACAGAATTGGGCGCTCGACAGGCAGCCTTTAGATCTCGCCAGGCTTTTCTGCCTCTGATAGCCTCTATATCATTCTTTCTGCACATGTTGTATTCTGTAGGAAACAAATGGGAGAAACTCATTCTAGACAAGCAAGTCCATGCTACTTTACCGGATTACAGCCCTTTTTGGAGTGACCGTCAAAATGAATTATTACGACTCCGTCGAGATCCTGCTCCTTCGAGATGGGACTGGGAGACACAACTCCAAAAGGAATCATCCCTCTCTTGGGAATGGTTGTCATTCTTTAAAGATCATGTTTTGACACTCCCTATGGTTGGTCTCTTTTTGGATGCTACTACGGACTCAGGATGCTTAGGTTTGCTTCCTGTCTTTCTTGAGGCACCTATGCCTGTAGTAATATACTGGGGGCATAGTAAAGATTGGTCAACATCGCGAGTTCTGCCAGGCCTCTTTCCCGTGCCTAGCAAGGACATTGTGAATGTTCTCGTATCTCGCCAGGCTCCATATTCCTCACAGAAAATCCCCGCTACCACTTCGCCCTCTGCAGTCAAGCAGATTCCTGCTGCCACTGCGCCTTCTACAGTACAGCAGATTCCCGCTGCCTCCGATCTTTTCGCTTTTATAAAGCGTCGCGAGGACGCCAGAGCTGCCTCCATTGCTCGTGAGTCGGCTTCCCAATGTCAGGCGCGCATCGCGCGCGAAGAAAATGCGAAGAAGGATAGACCTCCAGGAAAACGAGGTGCATGTGTTTTCTATTGGGATTTGATAGAAGGAAAAAGAGTTCGCAAAGCTGCTGGCCGAAGTAACTATGAGGATTTATGGGAGAGGTATGGTCCACGCCAACGGCACTATGATTCTATTGCGGACCAGTGGGAGGTCTGCACCGACCTGGATCCTTCGGACATACCTGTTGATATGGATTTCACGGAGGAGCTCGAAGACCCCGATGACGACATAGCTCAAGGCACCTCAAATCACATAGCGGGCGAAGTGTCTACATCTTCTGCTGCAGATCATACAGAGGGTGCAACGTCTTCTGCTGCCTACCTTGAACGGCTTCACAAAGAAAGCAGCTCAGAAGTGCACATGGATTTCGAAGATCCAATTGATGAAGTTGCATACTATCGTTTTGGTTTCAGGATGCCATCCACCAGTACAATTGAGCAACGATCGATTGTTTTCAGAGACCGCGTGTGGGTGAAGGTGCTTGCCATGCTGGGATTTGCTCGTCTCCCTAGACCACCTGTGCGCGAGAATCGCTCTCAACCACTTATGTGTTCTTTTTTCTTTGACTTGCTCGAAGCAAAGTCTCTAGAGGATGCTCCTCGTATCTATGACTTAGTCAGCCAAGATACGAGTGCAAGGCCTAATGTTACGGCTAGCCTTGGAGTCGAAATTATCTCTTGCCCTAACCATGAAAATTTCTTCATTATTCAGCCGTTACAAGACACGGATGTTCCATTTGTCATTGGTTTGAAACGCGCGGGAACAGTCCTTGAAATCGTCCGAAGAGGATGGGGAGCTACCAACCATGATATTGTGAAGGCTTTGGTCGAGAATGGTTTCGCTTTCAACACACTGATTGTTGGGTCTCCGGTGCAGCAGTATAGCCCCTCTTATCGGCGAAAGTTTACTATGCTTGGGGACCGTCCTTCAACATTCGCGCCTGGGTTGAGTGAGTATAAATCATACGAAGTTCGTCGTAATGAAGTGTTTCGATCTGCTCGTGGTCGTGCGGCATTGCTTGCTGGTGGGGTTATTGCTCGCCTTGCACGAGATATTATCGGTGTAGAATACGTCTTCGATGGTCCTACTGAAGATGCCAGGGAAGGGATTCACAGTGACCAATCTCTCTGCGTATGGAATGGAAGTGATAACTTCGCATTATGGGATGACAAGCTTACGGAGGAAGAGATAGAACTAATATGCGGAATGTATCGAGTTGAGATGAGTAAGTCTCAGGACTTCATTGGTTTCTTTCTTCTAATCATCGTCCAGTTGTTCACGGTAAACGCGATTATGCTTTCAAATCATGGTGGCCAAGGCCTCAAGCCTGGAAACTATCCGGATTAAATACCGGGTATTGGTCCAGTGATGCTGAGGAGTGGTACCAAAGACGCCTGGAAAAGATTCGAAGTGGTGAAGCAACAATAATGACCAACAACGAATGGCGTCCGGCAATAAAGTTTAACAAGGAAGCCGCGCGACTCTGCGTGAACAACGATGCGCTCAGTAGTGAGTATTTAGTTGGTTTGTATGGGTGACTATTTCTTGCATCGTTTACCATCTGTATATTCTGTCACTAGTTGTATTGCTTTAACACGATATGGTAAATGTACGGTAAACTCCTTATAACGTTTTATTTAATTTATTAATATCTTGAACCAAGTTCTCGATCTGAACAGCTATGCTGCTTGAGTCGTGTTGATCATTTTCGGTAAAAATTTGGTCAAATGTAGCACTTCCTCAATGAGATTGTACTTACCTGTGGCTGCCAAAAATTTGGCTCGGGCAGAGAACACTAATGAAGTAACAACTTCCTGGGGACCTCGCAGGGTCGCTATGTTCTTGTACTGCTGGTTAGAGATCATGGTGAGATGAGCTTTAAAAGGTTTCAGAAGTACAAGTCCAATGAGAGGACGAAGCCTAGTGTGTTCTCTATGTTCATGAACACAGCCAATCAGCATTCATCGATTCATCATAGACGCGCCGCATTGGGTAATTGAGACTTGACCGGATCGGATTTCTACTCGATACCGACGTTAATGAGCGGCGAAGAAAATCTGTGTGCCTCCCTGCATGCCATTTATGAGAATGAAGAACTGCTAAGTAAGTCACTCACAGGACGCTTCTTGCCGAACCGATTCTAAACACTTCCCTTCGCAGAGTCTGCATCCGAGGTAGGTAAACTCGCATCTATTTGACATCGATACAGACCCTTGCTTAGGCAGATCCGTGGATAGGACCCCTTGGTAGTATCACATTGGTCTCCGAAGTTGTCTCCCCACCGAAAGGGATTTTACAAATGAACATTCGAGCGATGGCTTCAAGCATCAGCCACTGGTTTGGTAGAACTGAGCTACCCCGTCCTTCATACACTCCAGAAGCCTCCACAAATTCCGTTTGCCATATCCAGTCGCAAATCGATAGCTGGGTGGGTAACATGATTGCGACCACAGATCGACAGACAGAACGGCATTGGAGCAACTTGACCTCGGTGCAACTTGACTCATATAAGTGCACGATTGCTCAACGCAAACAGGCACATTGCATGCAAACCACAGGAAAGCTCCTGGTCAATTCATTTAGTGAAGTGGCAGAGCTATGCAACGCTCGTGGATTTCAGTATTTGGGTAGGATTCTCTTGAAGGAACGGGTGCTATTTCGCCGCGCTACCCTAGTACACCTAGCAATGATTGAGGGATTGGAAAGGACTACCAACTCTTGGCTAATTAGGTGTTTTGAATCTGCAAGTGCCTTACTGGATGCCGTGCGTTCTTATTCTAATCGTCGAAGTTGCCTTGAAAAAAACAAAAAAAATTTCCAGCGATTATCCGAGTTGAGGTTACAGCAAAATGAATACCGCATATGGAAGACAAAGTGGAATGACGACCACATAATCAGTCAAGAGGATTTGGGCACAATATCATCCCTGAAATGGCTGAATTCTAATCTAATCGACGCATACGTTTCGAACCTAAACGTCAAGTTTTCGGAGCCTGTGAACAACCGATACGTAGCATTTCTTGACACCAACTTTGCGCTGCAGTATGTATTTCCAGGAACGAAAGAACACGACACCCTCAAGAATACTAATGGCGCAATAAGATCCAAGCCGCTTAAGGTAAGCATGAATTGCGCATAACGAATACACTAACAAAACACTTATGCAGGCGCTTGAAAATCGCTTCAATAATGGAAATTCGACACTGATTTTCCCTCTCAACGGCGGTAGCACCCATTGGTTCGTTGGTGCAATATGCGGAGCTTCATCCACAATCGAAATATTGAACTCATGGAATGGGTTTCCGGGCCCTGTAACTTATGATAAGGTATACCAGGTATGTTAGCCTTCGTACCCAGCATCAAGTTGATCGTTATTCAGCTGGACAGAACTTGCAAAAAGTCTGGAAGGTGCTCTCAGAAGCATGGTCTCAAGAATCAGACGTTCAAGAGAAGAAATGGAAGCTTGTAGTCCATGATGGGGTAAGGCTATAAGTGGCGTTAGAGACGGGAGAGTATAACGAAGCTGACTACCCATTTCTAGGTACCGAAGCAAGGAAACAGCTTTGACTGCGGAGTTTTTGCAATCATGTATATGATTCATTTCGGATATGGCGGACAGGTCAACCACAATCATGTACCCCTCCTCTATCGACTTCCCCTTTACTCGGAAAACATGGCTGGTATACGGCTGCTTTTGCTAGAAGAGCTTGACTTGTATTGAATGGTCTGAGTTCCTTCTCTATCTACATTCTCTATCTACATTTCTATCCCAATCTCTCTTGAAACTCTCATCTGCGAACTCACTGGAAGTCCGGCAATTCTTCGAATTCAACCCGATTTATTATGATGGTACCTCGTGGTAGCAGGGTTTGGAGAATATACAACGACTATTTCTTTTTGGGTCTGAAACGGAGTTTACCTGGTATAGATTTCTACGCTTTGACCGACAGTATCCCCGACTCGAAGTGGAACGGAGATTAGTCGTCAAACGTCGTGCATTTTTTGAAAAAAAGTACACAGACTGGCTCATATCTAAATGCTTTGGTCTATGTCTTGTCGACCATTAATCATTGCGGATGGACCTGGGCCTGTGCGACGAAGGTTCTATCTTGCGTGTAAAATTTAAGAGATGGAGGAACTGGCACCGCCGCAGGCGTAACCTGAAGTCGATGAAAAGACCTGGGAGGTAGATAGTATATATAGAATAGTTAGACGAAAACTATGTATTTCTAACTACTTCAAAGACAAGGACACGCAGTGCACTTTTCAACAAAGAAACCATATAAGTTGATAAATAGTAACAAGTGACAAAAAGGTAGTTTTTTAAATGTGACGGGTCCAAATGGTGTCGCGCCTGAGTCTTCTGGGGATGCGTATTCCCTCTAATTTAGCTACCCATTCGATCTGCTGGCGCAAAGGTTCACATGGTGCGGGTGCATGCCAAAGATAATGCTGGCAAATCGAGCATTGTGTTGGTAAGTTTGCGATTACAGACTCATATCGGACTGAAGAAATGCAGTTGGCGCAGTAGGTGTGACCGCATCGTGTACTAAGACAGAATCAGCCTGAGACTAAATTGAGCGAAAAAACTCCATACATTTGGGGTTGAAAGGCGAGCTGTAAACATTTCAAACAATCCGTCTTCAGCATACTCTGTGCAACGACTGCCGCGTCCTCTCTCAAAGGGCCACTAGAGCTGGTGTGTTGCGGGCGTCCATTATCCTTGCGATTCAATGAACGGCGCTGGATGGCTAGCTATAAGCATATCAAAAGACTCTGCGATAATCACTCACCCGATGAGTCAAAGATTTATCTTGTGTTTTCCGAACGCGGTTCACAATGCGAGAATGCTTTGCAGATATGTCAATCGATAACATCAACGTCTGTCATAGATAGAGCAAACTCACACTTGCCAGCTTAGGCAGGACAGGGCGTTTACGTAGAAGCATAGGATGAGTGCGTTTAGCCTGAGACCTGAGATTATACATGTCGATGAATCCAAGAGGGATTCACTGTAGAAGTAGAGAGAAACACTTACTATACTTATAGAAAACTAAACACAAGGCGAAAGAATCCTATTGGCCCTTTCAACAGGCGACGTTGTAAGCAAAAGCAACAAAGATAGACTGGCGCGAAAGAATCCTTTTGGCCCTTTCAGTCGTCCTTCCAACAGGCGACGATTGTAAGCAAAAGGAAGTTCAAAGATTGACGCGTTCTTTGGGAGTTATAGTTCTTTTTTGAAGTGCCAAAGGAAGGAAGGAATCCATTGACCGTGCAAGTAGCAGTGGGAACAAATCCGAAAACAAGCGATTTCAAAGACAAAGATAAATTGACGCGTCATTTGCGAGTCAGTTACGATCACAAGTTTTCACAACGTGTCTCTTAACCAAATTTCACATGATCGCAAATCGCGCGCCAGTCTCTACCCCAGCCAGATATCGGCCAGACATATAGGATTGTACTCTGGAGCGCACTCTTGGACTTAGATTTCTACATCCGCCAGGGATCCGAGAGCATTGCACTTTCAAAAGCCCTTTGTGTGCCAAAGCAGTTCAATCGCTTACTCCTTCAAAGACCCTTTATCGCCTTACTCCAAATGAGGCAAAGGCAACATCCGGAGGACAAGGCAATACGAACACTTCAAATACCCGCACGAAAACGCAGCCTGGTAGACAACTCACCATGACTGGCCAACCCGTTCTTCTCGACATGCTAGAGATGCAACCAGCTTTCACTGCAATGATCGATCGCATTCCTTCCTCCGCCGCCTCCACCGCAGCCAAAACAGTAAGGTTTTCGTCTTCCACTTCCACTTCCACTCCCATTTGCCGCTCTCCAACTCCCGCCACCCATGACGGAGCTTCTATTTCTACTCCCTTAACCACCGCGCCGTCTGCTTCCACTTTCATTCACCATTTTCCGATTCCCATTGTCTACGACAGTGACTCCGAACAAGCTCCTTCTGCCTCTTACTTATCGACATCAAACGACGATCTCAACGCTAGCATGAAGCTACGGGGTGCTAAGCAGATACCTAAACCAGTCGGCGAGGCTGGAAGGCCAGGTCGAGGGGGTTATAATTTGGAAAAGACGCTGAGGTGGAGCCCGAAGTCGTTCAAGAAAGTGAAGGTCACTCATTGCGTTAGAGTTCGTTTTTCTATGTTTCTAACGAGCATCTTCAGGCTTTTATCAAAACTTGCGGGAAAGATACCTTGGACTGCTCCAAGTGTTTCTCGGATCAAGACTTGAGCAAACTCAAGGCTATTAGAGAACAGGTATGCATCCTATGTGCTTTGCTTGCTCTCTCACCAACTGTGTACATAGGCGGTTGAAGCACACCCATTCCTGGCCAAATACGAGGACCTGTGGGTAGTGGATGACATGATCCGTTCTCTACTTAGATATGAAAACACATCCCTTCGCCGCAAAGCCGACGCAAAGCTTGCTCAGCAAGCTCGCGAAAATGCCGCGAAACGTCTTACGATCAGTCTCCCACCTTCCAAACTCTCAAATCCTTAATCATGTTGACGATACGATCCATTTCTTCACATTTGACAGTATTGTAGCATGTACTATGTATTAATATGCAACACTTTCGATCTGGCACGTTGTCAAGCTTCGTTCATATTATCGTACTTTTAACTTGACGCGTTAACGATCTTGTATAAGTAGTAGTGAAAATCTTCCAATACTACCTCGACGAAGCAGCAAAACTAAGATATGCAAGAATTAGGAGAAAAAAGCGCAATATCAACATTCAGAACATCGAAACAAGCAATGTGCATCTCGAGCAAAGAACATGATCAAGAAGACACATAATCGCGCAACAACCTAGCCTCCTTCAGAAGCTTCAAAGGTCCATATACTGCCGCGACTTCCACCAGCGAGGCCGATGTACGATGGAAAGACGTCAGCACAAGCGACCGCAGAGGGTCAATTCCAATCGTCCGCGCATCTGTGTTCGACAAGCATCGAGATTGGATCATATCCACAAAGCTACCCATCACGAAGGGGTTGCGAGGTCCAGTTTCAACCATGGTAGCGTATTCTACAATACTGACAGAGTCTATAAGCGAGGGTAAAGGCTTGGAAAGCAAAGGAAGAGTTACTTGAAGAAAGAGAGGATTTGAAACCCTACGGAGCGATCATTTCGTCCACGTAGAATCTGTACAGTATGAAGAAAAAATGAACTCCAGTCTCTGATTGAAAGGCAAGTTCGAGATTAACCCCAGAGGGAGATCGTTGCGTCGCAGCCGAGCAGAGCGCTGTCAAAAGCTAGGAAATAGTTAAAGTTATCTGAGATCTATCTGA
>Ga0116229_10010349_pt1 | contig 14014 bp, 10 predicted proteins | sample S1TSphgellanicum_3_FD_87313 | JGI IMG/M metagenome (GOLD analysis project Ga0116229, IMG submission 87313) | Host-associated microbial communities from peat moss isolated from Minnesota, USA - S1T2_Fc - Sphagnum magellanicum MG | ecosystem: Host-associated > Plants > Peat moss > Unclassified...
GAGAGAGAGAGAGAGAGAGTCTGTAGAAGGTGGAGTGGTAACGGATTGGTGGTCCTTTTTTGAGAATTAGAGAGTTCTCAGTCACCTCCTACATTGGGTCTTCTGGATTTCGCTGCAACATTGCAGAAAACAAAAGTTCATGTGGTCTTTTGGGATGTTCTGTAAATTTGGGTGTGTTTCAGGATGAGGGCATTTCAGAACTACTTCATGTTGTGTGGGGTTCAACCTGCAAGAGTGATCTACGGTGAAGCTGGACAAACCTTGTACCTGGCTCCTGAAACCACAGTAGAGGAGGTCCTGCAGTCTCACCCACATCACTTCGTTTGCCAGCAACCTCAGGCAGCAGCTGCTGGACGCTTTTCAGATCAGCAACAAGCTCTTGGAGGTGGTAATCAAATCATGTTGTCCTTGGATACTGAGTTGGAGAGTGGCTGCATCTATTTCCTTCTCCCTCTCCCCAAACTCTTCCCTAGCAGTGAAGTTGCAGCACCGTCTTCTTCAGCTGCCTGCACCTCTTGCGCATGCTTCTCGCAATATAATAATCATTACTGCAATAAACTGGAAATTATTTCCAAACTGGGTTCCTCAGCAGAAATGAAACATCTGAACCGCACCTCTACTCCAGCTAGTCTGAAGCTGGCATTCCGATCTTCGCCTGATCACAGAGCTGCTGCAGGTGGAAGCTCGCCCAGCTTCAGATCGTCGAAGCGCAGAAACCTGAGTCCTGCTCGCAATAATTCCAGAGTTCTGCCTGAGTACTCCAATTTGTACAGCAGATGGAACAGTGACAATGCTACCGCAGCGGAATATTTTCTTCAAAGAAGAAGGAAGAAATGTGATCCTTGGAGACCCAGGCTTAGCTGCATATCAGAGGAAGAAGATCTAGAGCTTGCTTTGGATCAAGAGCTCATAATGAATATGAATTGGCTTAGGCCGCACAGGGTGATAAGTACAGGATCATGCAAAGCACGCACTCACCATGGCGGGACAGCGGGAGCTCCTCTTGTTGGCAGTCGACCCAGCTCTAATATCTCCGTGTCTGCTTCTGTTTTTGGGTAAGAAAAGAACAGCTAAATAGGACTTATCTCTTTGTTGGTTTGCAGCTCCTTCCCCAAGGAAGTACCCATGCTGCATCTCTTCAAAAGGAAGAGATGAAAACTCCTGCAAGCTGGGTAATGTTGAGCAGCAAAGGCTTCATGCATGAGTCTTCTTCTTCTGCTTCTTCTTCGTCTTCATGATAGCTTCAAGGAACATCATTTTGCTGCTGCACCTTAATTGTGTTTTCTCCGTGATTGTTTCCATTGATCCAGGAGCTAGCTCATGGTTCCTTTTTGCAATGTGCAGTGGTATTGGTTGGGCATTAGTGAGCATGCCAAGCTTAATGGTGAAGTGAAGCTAACTAGTCTTTGCAATATTTTTCTGCAACTCAGATCAGCTGAAAAGGGTCACAGATTATATCAGGGCACAAAAAGATTATATTGCCGACAGGAAAGGTGCTGAAGCTCAATGTTCTGTAGTTGTACACCACCATCTATCTATGTATCTGCCAAGGATTTTCAGAGAACTGCCAGGTCTTGATATATATCCCTTACCTTCTTAGACCCTTTGTAGCTGCTTTTTTCTTCTGTACCATATGACTTTGCAGACAGAGCTATTTTGCACCCTGTTCACAGAGGGTGAGTGTAATTTTCACAATGAATGAATATGAGGATTTCTTTTCTCATATTTATATTTTTCTGTTTTTTATGGTTTGGGACTCTCCACTTTTTGTTCTTACAAGCAGTTGATTAATGCTGTTATATTGTGAAGAAATGTGAAATCTTCTCTCTAACCTTACTTCATTAATAGGTCAAATTGTCAAATCTATTCAACTTCAGTAAATCATCAGTATGTCCAGAAGTTTGCAGCAAATATAGTTATAGTCTTGAAGACATAATATCATCTTGACTAATTCCTGCCTGCTGATGTTTCCAGCTTACAATGAACTTCTGTATATACCGCATATATCTTCCATTGAAATGGATATGAAACTATGTAGTTTACCTCTCACATATTGTGTCATGAGCCACATTGGCCTATAACTGTTGTAGGAAAACCATATATTTTGTTGTTAGTATTCCTTTTTCTGGATTTTTGTTGTTTTGATTCAGAGGTGCCATCAGTCATTAACTTCATCTGGTTGTTGAAAAAAACAATTATTATACTAAGAATGCTTTCTTCTATTGAGGATGCATGAGGGAGGAACAGAGACCAATGTGGTGCTGCAGTGCACAACTCTGAACCTTATATTCAACCAGCAACTAATTTGGATTGCCAATGTGTGCATTTTGGTCATAGAATATGAGGAACAAGCCATTTACCTAGTCACTGGTGTCAAGATGCCAAGGCTAGGTAGATTGTTTTGCTACACTGTGTAGTCAGGTGAAAAGGTGGTATGCACAGTTGAGGTTGCTACCCACCTGTGTAGCTATGTTTTGCTGTTGACTCAGCTATTTTATGGGGTTGATAAGAAGCCCATAATTGAATTTAATACCAATATGAATTGAATTTTAGACTCAATTGTGGCTGTCTTTGTGGTGTAGAGTTTGTTAAGATCAAAACTAAAACTTCCAATTTTGATTATGCAAATGATTCTCGAGGAAGTGATGAGTCTTCTTTGTAGTTTGTCATCTTTCAGGCTACATCACTAACTGTCCTTTGTCTTATGGATTATGTTTGTAATTTGTCCTTCAAATCTCAGATTGCAGATTTGAATCCATAACATTTGCCTCAATGCATTATGAAATCTACACTTGAAACCCACAAAAATGGGATTAGTAGATGCATGTTAATCATGAACTAACCAGTTCTCAGTTTTTCCTGAGAATAGTTAGGTTTGGTTTTTAGAACAGCTTGTTAGAATGGCCATGGTTCTTTTTTTTGTTAATGAATTTCATCTTCAAGAGAATCGGGTCAGGTTTCAAAATTGTGGGGAAAATAACTTCAGTCAGTTTTCAAAGTGTTGATTCACACACATTTTATAGCAGCTGGTTTTCAAAGGTAGTTTTCACAAATCAGTTATCAAAAGTTCAATTATTTTCAACAAAAAGGTATTTTTAATTACAAAAATTGCACAAAAAGGTAAATTTATAAAGGAGTGAAAAAAATGTAAAATGTTTTTTCTTACAACATATTATATGTCAACAACAACATTTTGTTCAAATGAACTTTCAAACTACTCTAACTTCTCTTGTAAGTCTAATGTTTCTCAATTAATTTCATCAAATTGGAGGGTGATTCACCCAACTCTAAAATCGCTTAGTCAATTTTTTCTCACAAAAATTAACTTCTTAAAAAAAATTGATTGTAAGTGACATTTCCTTAGGTTAGTAAGAATGCTCACTAAAAGAAAATCCTCTTAATCTCAATTTTTGATCCTATAATGCTAAGGATTTGCAGGCTAAAAAAATCGAAACATCACTTCATGCTTCCCCCACCATTGAAGATAACATTTGATTCTTTGAAGATCACTTGGTAATATTTGAATATTAACAAATTTTTGATGACAAGTTTTTCGTTGGTTCATTTGTGTTGGTAATTTGTTCAAAATATTCAAATTATAATCTTCATCAATTGCATGCTTTGCACATCCAACTTCAAATTTTACAATTGGATGAATGCTTATAAGACTTTAAAAGCAAAGGATATAAGGATCTCCTATTGTATTCTTTAATAATAGTCACACTTTCCTGATGGCCAAAAGAAGATACTAGATGACGACTGTTAAACTTGAAGTCTAGGATCAAAAACATGTTGGGAGCTTTTCTTTTTTCATATATTTTTTTTTTCTTAAGAGATTCCTAAACACTACACACTTCACTCTTGATGTTAGGCAAACAAAGTTAACTCAAGAGCAACCTTAGAATCATTGTCAATCAAATTTACTTGGGTTCATGGGTTTGTCATTTCCTTCTTAAATTTTAAACACATATTCATAGCAAACCACAATGCATCAAAAAGTAAATAATGGCCATTAGACTAGTTCAAAACACAAACACACACAATAAGGAAAAAAAAATTCATATTTGTTCTAAAAATGTGCCAAGTAAGAAGAAATGACGTTTTCCCACTAATTTTGATAGTATTTTGTTTGTTATAACAAGGAATAATGACATCTTTGAATTACAAAGCCTTTTGGACCATAATGATTTTGCTTGCAAACTTATCATCAAAATTATACCTGCAATGTTAGTATTTCCAACTTGTGCAATTAAAAAAAAATTGAACAAAAAATTCAAGTAATAAAAGATTAAAAATCTAATACCTTATCTTCACAAGAATATTTAGTTTTTAGGGAAAAAATTAGAATCTAGCTACATAAGCTTTATTCAATTCTTGTTTTCCTTTCGAAATTTGAAAAATAAAATTATACACTTATGTAAATCTGATTGTGTAAACCTAATTGAATTTTTTTTGAAATTTCTGTGAAAAATTTTCATTAATTGTAATGTACTTGCATGCTTTAAAAAAAGCATGGCCAAAACAAATATCTTGAAAACTTTTGTCCAACCTTAAAATTTCACATTTTGTAATAGGTTTTTTAGAACAATTCTCATGATATTCAAATTTGAGCTTTCATCCTTGATGTAAGTAATGATTTTTCTTCTGAACCCAAATAATTTTGTTAGATTATTGGCCAAGGATGACCAATGGTTTATGTTGTTTCAAATAAACCAATAGTTATCTATTTAGGTTGTTAATTAAATCCCAATAATTTAATGATAAAGGTAAATATATTATGTCTCCTTTAAAACATCCATAAGTAAAAACTTGTTGTTGTAAAAATGCAATTTTCTAATTTAATTTTGGCAAAACATATCCTTGTTTTGTTTCTCCACCAATTTAAGCAAAATTTTTAAAGAAATTTGTTTATTGGAAAGCAAAACAACTTGAGGATAGAAATGTAAAATCAAAAAATTTCCACAAACTCCAAAGGCAATTCATTCTTCACAATCAAGAGGCCAAGGTTTTGCAAAAATATTTCTATTGCAAATCATCCTTTTTAAAAGGATCTTTGACACCAAAAGAATTAGATATTGCATTGCCAAACATAGTAAACATTTTTTTTTGTTGGTTGTCTTTCCGCACTTCCTTTCATTGGACTGTTCACTTCATTCTCAATTTTTTTTCAATAAGAACATGGTTTTCATCTACATGTTTTTTCAAAATAATTATTCCATAGGTTTAATTATAGTATTTAAAAAAATATTCTTGTTTTAGTGCTTGAATTAAGTGCATTCATAAGATTGTTGTAAAAAAGGATACATTTCATGATATAAAGAGCCCCTTTCAACATCTTTCCTATCATGAACATAATAGAAAACCCAACGTAGTGCATGTAAGTTATGCCCTTTCTATATTTTCCTTTGAGCATGTAACCGCTATTATAGATCTTGTCTTTTACATTGTTTTTTATGATTAAACTTTTGTCAAAATGGACACTCAAACAAATTAACATTATAATAAAAGATAATCAATTAGTTAAGATGTGCTAAAATGATCATGTTACAACACATTCATAATTGTGGACATGACTGAATTACTAATTATGTCCATTGTGTCATGTTTGTTTTGATTGAAAACTAGCAAGTGTTAATTAAAATGGTTTAATTGTATTGATTGAAAGCTAATAAGTGCTAGTTGAAGTGGCTTGTTTGTACATTAACTAAAAACTAGCAATTGTTAATTGATGTGACTTATTTGTTTTGATTGAAAACCATCAAGGTCTAGTTGACGTGGCTTGTTTATTTTGATTAAAAATTGACATAGGTGCTAGTTGATATTGTTGACCAATAGGTAGCATAAATCATGGTTGTTTTCTTAAATATTTTAAAATTTTTTAAAATAATAAATTGGTCGGAAAACATCCATTGAACCTAGGTAGCTCCTTGAACCTCCCCAAACCTAAGTAAGCTTAATTAAACCTAGATAGGCCTCCCCAAACTTCTTCGAGCCTAGCTAGGCCTCCCAAAGGGTAAGGCTTTTCGAGCCTCCTTGAACCTAAGTAAACCTTCTTAAGCTTCCTCAAGCCTAGGTAAGCCTTCCCAAGCCTAGGTGGTTTCTCCAAGTCTAGGCATGAATATAGAATGCAAGCATGAGAAATTGAACCCTTCACCACTTTGAGCCTTGAAGATAATATGCCAAGTTCTTTACCAATACACCACACCTTTATAAGGTGAAAACTTTTGTTAATATTTTTATTTCATTTGTTGAATTAACTTTTTATTACACTTTTCACTTAGGCACATAGGAAAGTAGATAGGAAAGTAAGAAGGTCAAAATCAAGGTAGAAAGGTAAGTAGGTAAGTTAGGAAGGAAAGTATGCAGCTAGGTCTATTAATCAATGACCTACCCACAAGCTACCTACCTATGTACCTACCTATCTACTTATTACCTACCAACTTACCTACTTAATTACCTACCTACCTAAATACATACACCTACCTATCTTCTTATCTACTTAGTTACTTACCTACCTATTTACCTTCATGCCTACCTTCCTACTTGTGTATAACTATCTACCCACCTATCGACATGTGCATATCTACCTACTCCAACCTACCCATATATTCTTAGATTTATCCTAGGGGGGCCTACGAGTATATGCACACTATGCTCACTTAAAAAGGGTGGATGAAAGTCCATTTTTTAGTCTAAATCCAATGATTTTTCAAAAACACATTTAAATGACATTGAAGTTTACACATTTTTCCATTTCCAAGTTCATACCACCATAATTTAAACTTTTAAAAAAACCCTTTAAAAATATGGGCCTTGAAAAAATCAATTTAGATATCAAAATGGACTTTACAAATTTTAAATTTTCATTTAAAATTTTTAAGAGACTTTTTCTTGCTTGATTTTTTCATCTTAAGTGTTATGGTACTTCAATGTGTGATGGTAAAAAATTATAAGCTTAGTTTCCAACTCCACTAAAAGAAAAAAATCCATAATGATAAAATTTTGGGGTAGTTTGGACTGTGACATTGTATGTACCATCCTTTGTAAAGTCCACTTTGGATTGAACATTTATCCTTTTAGTATTTTTTTTTGGGTTTGAAAGATTAGAATGTAGGTTTCAATTTTTCATCTCACTTTTGCTAAGTTTTTCAAATAGATATGAGTACAATGCAATAATATTTGACTCACTCAAAAAAAATTGCGAGTGTGACTTCCAAAATTGTCCATTGTAGTGTATTTTTACCCCTACACACCTACATGTTAGGCACATTGGATTATAAAACTAGCATCCCCCATAATTAAAATGTAGTAAATGTTGCATGACACTTATCACAATGCTAGGAAATAATGATTAATATTAATCATCATACTTACATCCACATATACACCACAAGCATAAAAATGGCATGTGTAAGTGGTAGTGTCCATTTTGACTAAAAAAAAGTTATCAAAGTCATTTCGAACATACCTACTTTTGAAGGGGGGTTAAAATAGACAAAATGAGTCAATTTAGTCATTTTGGACAAGTAGTTTAAAAGTAGTTTAGTCATATCAATCATCTTAGGCACAATGTTAAGGTTGTGAAAAACATGTTTTTTGTAATAGGGTTTGTAGATGCATAAATGTATTCTTTTTTTTGTATTTCCTTTTGTTTTATTATTTTCTATTTGGAGACTTGGATTATTTTTTTATCTTTTCACAATTTCTTCTTCCATAGTTGTGCCATTCATATCATTTTCCACAAGAAAATTGCACAATATGGTGGAGAAATCAAAACAAAGTGTATGTTTTACCAAAGTAGTGGGTTTTGTTTTATGTTTAAATTAAATGATCTATGTTATGAAAATCAAATCAAAACATTTAAAAGCATTTACAATGGAAAAATAACTTACATTTTTGTTCTCTTTTCATCATACAAATATGCAATGTGCAAAATATAATGAATGAAAAAGTAGCACAATGTATATGAAAAATGAACCTTGCATATAATAAACAAGAAATAATTGATTAACATGCAAAAGATATGCACCAAAAAAAATTCAACAAATAAACACAAATGCAATAGAACAAACACAAACAAAAAAACAAGGGAGAAACAAAAATTGGAGAAACTTGAAACTTGAATTTGAAAAAAGTCAAAACTTCAAGCTCCTTCTCCCACACCTACACAAAGCAAAGGGGAAGGGATGAATGGAGTAGCAAATTGAAGAGGAGCAAAACCACAAACAAATAGTAACAATGAGATGCCAAAGAGGTTAAAAAGTTAGGTTAAGGAAGGTCGCGTGTTATGTTGGGTTGTTGTCTATTAACAACTACCAACAATGAGCAACAAGGCACTAAGGAGTAGTAATAGTGAGCAAGAAAGAGGCATCATTGAATAGTAACAACATGTAGCAACAAGGTGCCAAGAAACAATAGGAGGGTGCAACAATGAGTTTTAGGTAGGGGAGTAGTAGCAACAATGAGACATAAAAAGCAATGTAACAACGAACAATGAACAACAATGAAGCATTAGGGAGCAACAACAATGAGGTGTTGGGGAACAATTAAAATCCCTACCTACCACCTTAAACAATGGACTTTAAATCCTAGACCCTAGGCCTACTACTCATTAATACTTTGACCCTATTACCCATTGATATTATGACATGGGATTAAAAAAATCATTAAAACCAATTTTCAAATGGGAGATTCTCAATCCAATGGGAACCCATGTAGCAAATTTCAAATTGATCAAAGGTGTACTAAGTGGTATTCAAGGTGACAATTGGTTTGAAACCTTCGTCAATTCTCACCTTTTTTTTTGATACCCCCTCAACATTGGAATGTTTAACCATGGTGTTCATTCAAGATTGTTAGAACCTAATCATGAAAGCATTTCAACAAGTAAGAAGAATAAGGGGAAGTCTAAAAAAATTCTTTTGATATAATTCCAATAGAAATCTAGTCCAAAAAAAACCAAAGTTCTTAGAACATGCAAACATTGTTGTGCTAAATTAAATGAAGAAATATGAACATATGGTTGTTCACTAATGCAAAGACCTTTGTGACTAATTTCAAATAATAGTGATAAAGTGGAGGAAGATTGTAAAATATGTAATGGAAGTAGTTTGTTTTCAACATTCCAAGACTAGACCATGCGCAAGGATAAAAGGGGAGTTATGTGTGTTGACTTCAATGAAATTTTCAGCAACATGATGTTTTTAATATTAAGGAGCATTGGTCTTTCAATTGTCAAGACAAAGGCATTCCATTTTCTCAATAAATTGGCTCAATAATATGTGATGTGATGAAAGGTCCTTTAAACATGATGTTAATTTGCCAACCTCATCATTTATACATCTTATGGACAACTTGGATGATGTATATAAGACAATAGGTCTCACACCAAAAGACAATCAACCTTAATGAAGTCGTTCATAGAATTACAAATAAAAATCCCAATGACAACAAAACTTGATGTGCCCCCACAAACCAATGTCCCACAACCCAATCCAATGATTCTAACTTCAATCAACAATGTTCAATAGGATGCAATTCCAATCAATTGGTTGGGAACATTAATGTTTAACTAAATTACATATTGTTGCACAATAATATGGCAAATGTAAACTCCATCAACTTTATACACACAACATGCCTTGTAATACAATGATAATGTTAAAACATAAAGGTGATTTCCTTTAGCATTGGTGGGGGTGAAATTAGAATGGCAAAAAATTGAAAAATTCGTATTGATTGTCAATGCAAGACATGAAATGGCCATGAAGTTGAGAGTGTAGTTGTAAACCTTACAACTAGGCTAGAATTTTTCATCCATTAACATGGATCCTTCTTAGTATGATGTGGAACCCCAATTTGTGATTGCATTTACGACTACATTTGGAATAGTTGCATGCTACCAAATGTGCCATTAACGGGTGGTTAAGATTTAACCACATGGTAATTTAAAAAGCCAATGGCCATAAAACACGTGACAATTTTCCATTTGTTCAAAAAAGATATATTATAATTACAGTAATTGAATAGTACAATTGGAAAATTTAAATATTCTATTAAAATAATTAAATAATATCATTAATTGAATTCAATATTATAATCTTATTTATTTAGTTGGGGACAAGCCTATATGGCACTTTGATTAGCTCATCCCATATGGCACATGCACTATGTTTATAGTGCACTCCATGAATCTAGTGCATTCTTTCACCTACTTATATACTTTACAAGTTTGAAGTTGCAAACAAAGGATATGGGATAAATTGTAATGAAAAGGAAACATTACAACATTACAACACTACAACATTATCACATTCTTTGTCCCATACAAAAACATTATCATATATCAACACAATAAAATACCTACTATTTAACTCAACTATTTATTACCTACTACATCTCCTACTTATCACATACTACCCTAGCTACATATTTATTATCTACTACCTAGCCTACTTAATAATTTAATTACTTAATTTAAATTTAATAAATTACTTGTTTAACATAACTAATTACGACATATCCACAAAATAAAATACCTCTTGCTTAATTTATAACCTACTTACCTATTAGTGCATATCCTACTTATTACTTAGGTTACATACCTATTATCTATTATCTAGCCTACCTAATAAATTAATTACCTAGCCTACATTTAATAAATTAATTGTTTAACATAGCTAAGCAATCAATCAATTAATACAAAAACATTATGACATATCCACAAAATTAAATACCTCTTGTTTAACATATAACCTACCTACCTACTACCTATTAATGCCTATCCTACTTATTACATATTACTTAGGTTACATACTTACTATCTACTATGTATGTAGCCTACCTAATAAATTAATTACCTAGCCTACATTTAATAAACTAATTGTTTAACGTAGCTAATTAATTAATCAATTAATACAAAAACATTATGCCATATCCATGAAACAAAATATCTTTTGCTTAACTTATAACCTACCTATTATTACTACTTAACCTACTTAATAAATTAATTACCTAGTCTACATTTAATAAATAAATTGTTTAACATAGCTAATTAATTAATCAATTAATATAAAAACATTATGACATATCCACAACATAAAATATTTCTTGATTAACTTACGTATCTACCTACCAGTACCTATCCTACTTATTACATACTACCTAGCTTATCTCATTAATTGATATTTGAGTAGCTAAACAAATTTTTGTTAAAAATCTAGCTATCGCAAAAATAAAAATAATTAAAAAAAAAAACCAAATTGGTGAAAAGAACGGTGTTATGGTGATATAGAGCCAAAATTAAAATGGTTGATTCAGATTAATGCATTGAAATAAAATTATATTTATGTTGAAAATTTATGGAAATGCCATGTGCACCATGTAGGTTAATTTGAGATAGTTAGTAATTTATATTGTCCATAGTTATAAAAAAATTATAGTTGTTGTCACCATGCAATTCAATTATTTTTCATAAGTGGACAAACAAGAGAAAATGAACAAAATATGTCAAAATTTCATCTACATTTTGATGTAAAACTTTTGTAGTTGTATCATACAACTACATATTCGACTAATAGTTGGTTGGACCCATCATTTAGTCGCACATGTAGTGGTATATTTTGCAACTACATGGACAAATAGGATTACAAAGATTACAAAGATCACAATGGCAAATGTAGTAGGTTTGGACAGAAGTCACATTGTAGTTGCAAAATGATAATTGAAATGGACAAGATTTCTTCTATTGAAGCCCCCCCAAAATTGTAATCACATGTATAATATTTCTATAATTAAATTTTTTGGTAATGTATGGACATCACATCTTGGATTATTTTTGGTTGCTTTAAGTATATTTGATTAGCTTTAGACTTCATCTAATCAATTATTTTGAAAAATTCAACAAACAATGAAAAATTTGAATGTATGGAATATATTCATGACAAAATAATACACATCACATAGTATGAAAATTTGAATATATACTTCAAAACTAAGGTTGTGGATGGAATTCTTGGGTGAATTTTTTAATGGTGTATGATATTGATTTACATTAGTTAAATTTAGGAAAATTTAGAAATTTAAAGTTTTTGGATGAAATTCCATTCAAAAAGTGTATTTTTTTGCATTTTTTAAATAATGAGCGCATAATAATACCTTTTTTTGGGAAAAAAAACACTACCATATCAAAAAGGAAGAGATTTTATATATGGACATTACATTATTTTTTCAATTTTCTTTTGTTTGGTAATGCTTCATGAATCATAAACATGAGACCCTATGGCCATTAAAAAACTATAAGTTATATATTTTGTGTGGATTAATTTTATCCAATCCTCCTCATCTAACTATTGAATCAAAATCAATTTTGACTCAAAATAAACTTTGAGTTTCAAAAATGTTGTGCAAATTTTAAGGTTGTTTTTACTTATGTTTAAAATAACCAAAAAATGCCATCAAGATTTTAACTTATTGCGAATTATAATACTTGTTATACATCATCTTTTTTGAACAAAAGTGGTTCACCCTTAATGTGCTTTCACCTTTTGTTGTTGAGTTTTGAAGACAAAAATTAATCAATATTAATTGATCTCCTACTTATTGAAGGCTTTCTAACAATATCAAGAACATGCCCCAATTTTTCCCAAAATTTTAGTTTTCATTTCATTCAATTTTTAATGATAAAATTAATATTCAATAATATTTGCACCATAGGTTCAAAAACTCAATACACCCATATGCATTGAAAGTTTTCCAATGTAACCAAAAACATAGTAGCAGGTGTCATGGTTTTGGAGATCTTAATTTGATAAAAGAAAAAAATCAAACTACCTTACTTAAAAGTATTAAGGATAATTATAAACAACATTTGAAAACATGGTAAATTATAAATGGGTGAAAGCACATATGGTAACCCCTTTTTGAACTTTTTTGGGTCTAATATTATAACATATATTTCCCAAAGCATGGTGCATTTAATTTTGGGTTTAGGTTTTGGTGTTGGGGCTTCATGATTAAAATTTTCACAAAGCTAATATTATTTGATATCAATTGAAATAGAAAAATAAAATCATTTAAATTCAAGGAACTATGGATATATTTATAGTATACATAATATACTATAACTTGTTTCAAATTTCTGATTATAGTAGGTATTTTGTTTGATTAATCATTCAAATAAATGTTTGAAATGAATTTTATGCATTGGCCCAATTCACAATCACTTTCCATCTTAAAGTGATTTTTTTTGAAAATTTAAATTTACCACATACTTATGGCCAATCCCTTAGAATATCCCTAATTATGAATTGAAAATTATCAAACATGTTTCACAAACATGGTTCAAAGTATGTGGAATCACATGTGAAATAGTTATTACAAATTTCATAAAGGTTAAAAGTATTGTCATTTCCAATACACAATTACATGCAATATATTTGTATAAATGTATTCCAATCCACCATGATATACATAGTGTATACATAGAAAATAATTAATCTATTTTCTATTTTATTGTTTGGGTTTTGCACTAGCTTAATATACAAAAAATTTGTGACATTCCTTCTTTGTGTTGACATGGAGAAACATTCAACACATCAAAGACCAATGAATTGGAAGGCTCAACTATTTTTAAAGGTGTGGAAAGACAAAATTTGCACAATCTTAAAGTGAAAAACACTTGGGAGGTTGGTGTGTCTTCAACATAATTAACACTGGCAATTACAATAGCAATCACAACAAAAATCTATAGAAGCATCAAAAGATGCAAAGTTAGCTAACTCACTAAGAGTGGTGAAACTCGACAATGTGAATCTACAACATCAGAATACAAAACAATAACAATCTTAATCATGTACATTAAGAGAACGTGATGATATAATTCCTCACATAGTTGCTTGACTAACATAACAAAAGCATATTGGAACATCTTGAAGGATCTTTGTAAATTTCACATTGGAACAATATCACTATATCTACCCACAAGTTGCACTTTTCCAAAATGGAAGAACAAACC
>Ga0116229_10010351_pt1 | contig 14013 bp, 10 predicted proteins | sample S1TSphgellanicum_3_FD_87313 | JGI IMG/M metagenome (GOLD analysis project Ga0116229, IMG submission 87313) | Host-associated microbial communities from peat moss isolated from Minnesota, USA - S1T2_Fc - Sphagnum magellanicum MG | ecosystem: Host-associated > Plants > Peat moss > Unclassified...
ATAGACGCCGCCGAACGCCTGCTTCAATTGCGGAACGATCGAGTCCGGCCCTTCTGCCTCGCGCGCGCAAATAAAGGCGATGCCGCGCGCGCCGAGTTCCCGCGCCACGTAGCTGAAGGTGGCGAGCCGGTCGGAATCGCCCATCGAGTGGCTATCACTGCGCGGCGCCAAATGGACACCGACCCGATCAGCACCCCACACCGAAATTGCCGCATCGGTCGCCTCCAGCAGCAGCCGGGCGCGATTCTCGATCGAGCCGCCATATTGGTCGGTGCGGTGATTTGAGCCGTCCTGCAGGAATTGGTCGAGCAGATAGCCATTGGCGCCATGCAGCTCGACACCGTCGAAGCCGGCGCGCTGCGCGTTGATCGCCGCCTGACGATAAGCCTCGATAATGCCGGGGATCTCGCTCGTCTCCAACGCGCGCGGCGTCACATAAGGCCGCTTCGGGCGCAGCAGGCTGACATGCCCTTCAGCCGCAATCGCGCTCGGTGCCACCGGCAGATTGCCGTCGAGCAGGCTCGGGTCAGAAATGCGGCCGACATGCCAAAGCTGCGCCAGAATGAGGCCACCGGCTTGATGCACCGCATCGGTGACAATCTTCCAGCCCTCGACCTGCTCCTCAGACCACAGGCCGGGCGTATGCTCATAGCCCACGCCCATCGGCATGATCGAGGTCGCCTCGGACAGGATCATGCCCGCCGACGCGCGCTGTACATAATAATCCGCCATCAATTGATTCGGCACCCGGCCGCCACCATCGGCGCGGCTGCGCGTCAGAGGCGCCATGACGATCCGGTTGCGCAGCGTAAACGCGCCGGCTTGCAACGGGTCAAAGAGAGTAGGCATCGGTGAGTTCCTTTACGCCAGATATTCTATGTTCGACGAACATCGAATGATGTGGTGCTCGGAAATTTAACGTCAAGGGTTAGCGTCGCCGACGACGATGCTAACCAAGACGCGCTCTAAGGCTTCTTGCCAGTCTCCAGCAGATGCTCCAGCGTAAACCGGACGGACAGATCTAGGAGTTTGGTCATTTTTTGCTGCGCCTCGGCCTTTTGGTCCTTCGTCAATTTGATCCAACCACCGGTCCACTCAGCGTCACTCAAGGGGGCGACAGGCACAAAACGGTCAACCCCTCCTACGCTGATCATTTCTGCGCCGACATGGTTTTGCGGTTCCAGCAGCGGAGCGCGCGCCTCAATGTCAATTTGCAGATTTCGTTGCTCAATCAGCTTGAAGTCCGCGCCGTCAAATAGTGCCACGATTCCAAATGTATGGACGATGGGCGGCCAAGTAAAAAACGGGTTTGACCGCTTGCTAATACCAAATCCATGAAATCCGACAGCAGCTTGGGTAATCTGGCTGGTATCATACTGCGGCGAAATCACGACATAGAGATCGGCAGGGCCTAGTGTCGCTTGCTGTGATTTCAGAATTCCTGCGAATTCGACGGCGTTGAAATTTCGGTCCGTGGGGCTGGTAGCGAGAGACTTGGTGGTGACGGCAAAATGATCTCCGAGCGCTGCCTTGGCGGCATTAGCAGCGACGTCGGGTAGATCCCACCGACCGGGATTTATCGTCTCGGACTCGTTACCGAATGCGATCGCGCCTTCGTAGCCGACCGAGATCTCCTTTGGAATAGCTGACACGACGACGATGCTGTGGGCGGGTGATTTCAAGGCAACCGGCGACGGTGCTGGAACCACGCCGCATGCGCTCAAAATCGTCGCCAGCAAAGTCGAGCCGACGAAGATTCGGAAAGACTGCACAATATTTATCATTTTTTGGAGCCCCGTAGGAATTTATTCAGATGGTTTAGCGCTCGTCGGTACAAGATCGATCAAGGGCGCCTTGGTGTATTTTCGTCCATTATCTCCAGCAGCATCAACCATTTGGCCAAGGCCGCTGCCGCGAAAAATCATATTGCCAACGGATGTCTGATCCAATTCACCACGATCGACGTAGATCGCGGTTTCAAAGCCCGGTTTGGAGCATGTGATCACGAGCAGCGATTGGCTCTTGGAAATCTCGATGCTACCTGGCGTCTCGGCTACGCTTCCCAAAGTCTTTCCGTCACGCGTTAAGGTGCACAGCGCGCCGGCGGGATTCGTCGAGACAAGAATATGTTGTGTTGGACCAGCATCGGGGTTGCTACAGCCGATGACCTGAAGGCACACCGGAATAACAAGAAAATATCGAGAAAAAGCCAAGTTCACTCTGCCAAAAATCGAAGGAATTCGCCGTTTTGCCCTGCGGCCCATACCGCTCACTAAAGCAGAAAAATGAAAGACTCTTTACCGTCCTCACTCATCCGTCCGCAAACTCGCAATATCGAGGATCGCGCTGCGCTCGTCCGCGCAAACGACCCTCAGCTGCACCGGGTCGCGCGGGCCGAGCGGGACCTGGGCGGAGCCTAAGGTTACCCGGCATTCACGGGCGAGTTCGTCGAGCAGGCTGGTCGGAGCGACCGTGCGGGCGCCTTCGTTGGCGGTGCCGGTGACGCGTCGGCTGGAGGGTTCGAAGCCCTCGCCGGGACGGACGACCCAGAGGCGGAGGCCCTCGGCGACGAAACTGTCGCTTTGCACGGTGACGCGCGCATGGTCGATTTCGACGACCGCCATGCCATGCCGGCCGAACACGGTGAGCACCCCGCCTGATGCCGGGACGATCACGCCGGTTTCCTCGCAGAGGCCAAAGCCCCAGCGCGATTGCTCTTCGGCGCAGGCCACGATGAGGCGGCCCAATCGATTGCGATGCACCAGATTCTGATCGAGAATCCCAAGATCGAACAGGCCGAACCCTTCATCGATCTCGATCCCGCCGGAATCGCCGCCCGAGGCGACGCCACAGCGGAGCGCAGCATAGGAACCGCCGCCTGCGATCATCACCCGCGAGAGGGCGGACGCGGCACCGCTCACCGCGACCAATGTCGCCCCGGCGCGATAGGCATCGCCGACCGCCTTCAGCACCGCGGTTTCGCGCCCATGATCGAGCAGCGCGTCGACCAGCCGGCGCTGATTGCCGCCGGCAAACACCAGGCTGCCCATATTGCGGATGCGCTCGATCAGGGCTGCATCTTCATTGGCTGAGCCGATCGAATGCTGGCCGATCCCGAGATCGACCGTCTCCATGCCGTAATCCCGGAAGAGATCGCCGAAATCCCGCGCCGTGCGGCCGGCATCCTCGGCCGCTGCGCCGATAATGCCGATCGGCTGAACCAGTTCCTGTTTCAACTGCCTCATTAACTCGAAACTGCCGCGCGCTGGCGTGCTGCCAAGGCAGATCAGCCTGCCTTTTGGGCGCAGCCGGGTGGGCGCGACACCCTCGGCGACGCTTGCCAACGCGGCCTCGTGATCGGCCAGCGCGCGCTTGGTACGGCTAAGATTGAGTTCGAAGCCCAGCATGGTGTGGCGCCGGATGTCGCCGATTTTTGTCGCAAGCGCCCGCGATCGATGGGGCAGGCGTTTCAGGCCGAGCGTGATCTCGGTCTCGGTCACCGTCTCATAGGCGACGGCGCGGTCTTCGTTATAGACACGGTGATCGGCCTCGGCGAGCCGGATCATCAGCTCCGAAAAGGCGTAAGAGCCGAAAATATGCCGCCAACTGCGGGCCGGCGTGGTGAAGGAGGATTTGCGGACGAAAATCCGTTTTTTGGTCGGCGCGGCGATCGCAGTGCGGCTGGCGAGGTCGAAGGCATCGCCGTCATCCAGGTAATGCACTTTGACGCGCTCGAACTGGCTGCCATCGGCAGCGATCGAGGCACCTCTGAGATTAAGCACCACCACGCCGGTTTCACCGACGACTCGCGCCATCTTTCCTTCGACCACCAGCGCGGTATTTTCATCGATACCGAAGCCCAGCGTCTGGCCGGCCGCCCACGTGCCGATCAGCAATCGCCCGATGCGGCCGCGCTTCAGGAAATGCTGATCAATCATCCCGGCCGGAAAGAAGCCAAATCCGGACCCCATTGGCAGGCCGGGGACGGCGACGGACGGCGCAATGCCATGAACCAGCGCATCCATCGAGGTGCCACCCAAAATGATCTTGCTCGGCATCACCGCGGCCCCGGCGCTTGAGCCCGAGATCAGGCCACCGCGCGCCGCCAGCGCCCGCAACTCGCCCAGCAACCTTGTCTCGACCCCGTCGCGGATCAGCGCATTCATCAGCACTGACTGATCGCCACCGGTGAAATAGACCCCGCCGCTTCGCCGCACCCGCTCGATAATGGCGTCGTCGTCGGTCGTGCTCGCGGCATTCGCCGCCGTGACCGGCAAGATATCGACGCTCATACCATGCTGCGTCAGGGCCTCTGCCGCATCCTGGCCGACCTGCTCGGGCATCGACGACGCCGTGGCCAGTACTGAGATCCGTCCGCCAGACAGCCGGCGCAGCTCTGCGAATAATGTATCGTTATCCGATTCGAGCCGGCCGCCGATCGCAACCAGCGACGGTGCCGCCCGATGGAAAGGGTTGCGGTCGATCACGTCAATCTTTCGGAAATTCAGGGATAGATGTGGGGCGACGGTCTTTTTAGATCAACCCGCAGCGCTGCGCACCTGTCTATCACTCCAATCCCTTTCCCTCCCCCTTATGGGGAGGGTGGCGCGGAGCGACGGGCGGGGGAATGTCGCCGCATGAGTTGAAGCGCCGCATGAACTCTAAGCGAAAAGCAGCCGAGGCGCGCGACCCCACCCGTCACTGCACGCCACCCTCCCCATAAAGGAGAGGGAGATTTAGGGAGGCACCTCAACGCTTTAGCCATCACACATCGCCCCGGCCGAACGAGACGATCTGGTTCCAGCATCGTGTTGTCTTCTCGCCGAAAATCAGCACGAGATCGTCGGGTTCGGCCATGCGCAGCGCCGCGTCGATGGCGGCTTCCTCGTCGGGAATGACCGAGATCTGGTCCGACGCGATACCGTGACCCATCAGCGACTCGCGAATGAGCTCGGGCAGTTCACCATCCGCCCGGCCGCGGCGATCGTCATTCTGCTTGGCAATGAAATGGTCGAAACAGCCGGCGAGCAGCTTGGTATTCGCCTCGATATCCGCCGGCCGACGGTCGCCCGGGATCATGATCACGACGATGCGCCGTCCTTTGGGCGCCATGCGGTTGACCGTCTCGACCATCGCCTTGATCGCGGCCGGATTATGGCCGTAATCGAGGATCACCCGGAACCCATGCTCGTCGAACACGTTGAGCCGGCCCGGTGCCTGAAAGAATGTCATGTCGAAAGTGCGCAGGCCGGTGCGGATATCATCCAGCGATTTGCCCAGGCTGAACGCCATCGCGGCCGCGAACATCGCATTCTCGACATTGTGCAGCGCCTTGCCCTCGAAGGTCGCCGGAATGAGATGCGTCCAAATCAAGGGCAGTTGCGCGCCCTTATCATAGAGCACGATCTGATCGCCATTGAGGCCGCGTTCCAGGACAGCGGCACGGCCGCCTTCCCTGATATGCTCGCGCACCAAGGCGTGGCCGGGGTCGCGCGTCACATAGCAAATATGGCGCGCACTGGTATGGTCGGCCATTAGCAAGCACAGCGGGTCATCGGCATTTAGGACCGCGGTATCGCGCGCAACTTCGACAACGATACGTTTGACCAGCGCCAGCTCGTCGATGCTTTCGATACCGCCGAGGCCGATATGATCTTCGGTGACATTGAGGACCGCACCAACATCGCATTGCTCATAGCCGAGCCCGGCGCGGACCAGCCCACCGCGTGCAGTTTCCAGCACGGCCGCATCGACCAGCGGATCCTTCAGCACCATATGCGCCGCTGCCGGCCCGGTCATGTCACCCTGTACACTCAGCGCCCCGTTGATATAGACCGCATCGGTGCTGGTCAGCCCGACGACATGGCCGGCGAATTTCAGGATATGTGCCAGCATGCGGGCGGTCGTCGTCTTGCCGTTGGTGCCGGTCAGTGTCGCGATCGGAATCCGCGACGGCGTGCCTGGCGGGAACAGCATGTCGAGCATTCTGCCGGCCGCCGCCTCGGGCGCGGCCCGCAGCGACGGTTCCGGCTCGATCCCGAAAATCACGCCATCCACATCGCGCCAACTCTCAGCGATGGTCGGCGTGCGATAGCGGATGATGGCGGCATCGAGGCCGATCGCGCGGATCGCGCGTTCCGCCATGGTGCGGTTATCGGGATGCACGCGGGACAAGATATCGGCGGACTCATCGTCCGGGAGATGCTGCGTCGCAGCGATGAGATTACCATCGATCACCAGCAGATCATGGTCATCGCCAATGACCATCCGCTCGATCAGCATGTCGTCGTCTTCGTCACCGAGTTCGGCAAAGGCGGCTTCGACGGAAGCGGCGTCGTGAAGCTCGTGTCGGACGGCAGCGCTATCGTCCCACCGCTCCAGCGACACCGGATAGCCCATCCGTTCCGCCGCGGCGACCGCACCTTCTGCGCTATAGACTTCCCGCACCACCGGCACCGGCAGGCCGAGATCGCCTAATAACCTGGCCCAGAGACTCCGATCCGTCGCGATATTGACCGCGATATGCGGTGTCAGCGCGGTGAAGGTCGAAGACAGGCGGCGCTGATGCTTGCCATAGCCGAGCTGCATCAGCGAATCGTCGTGGGCGATCCAGGGAATGTTGCGGGCTTCGGCTTCCGCAATCAGCGCGCGGGTCGAGGGACCGGGCATGCGCCGACGGACATATCGGGCGAAGTTCTCACGTTCCAGCTCGATATCCAGGGCCGGATCGGCATCGTCGCTGCCGATCAGCACCCGGACAATTTCGCGCGCGATACGACCGGCTTCGATGCCGATTTCTTCGACGCGATAAGCATAGACCGCTTCAGCGGCTCCGCTATGAAAGCGGCCGAGCGCCACCGGACGGACCGGGCACTCCGATGATAGCTGAAGCTCGAGTGCGATCTCGGCGATCAGCGTCGGCAGGGTGAGCACATAGCGCTCATCGCCGAGACGCTCTCTGAGCGTCGGCATCGCAGCGTCGAGCGCCTCACCGATATCCAGTGATCCCACGGTCTCGCTGACGAATTCGCCGAGATCGAGCCGGAGCCGAATGGCGCGGCCCAACATATAAAGGTTGGGCCCGCCATAGATTTTGGTCGAAATGAGCTTGATCGGCATCGGCCGGGCTCAGCGCCGCCGGATTCCGTTCGGATCTCTCAGCCTCACCCCACGGGAATCCCGGATGATGCGGTCATCGTCCGGCAGCGGCTGCGCCGTTTCCAGCACCGGCCGCTCGGCGGGCGGGGCCGCGGTCTCGTCTTTGCCGAAATAGATGATCTGCTTCCAGGAGCGCGTGGTGTTCTCGGCGAATACCAGTACCAGATCATTGGGCCGCGCCATGGTGAGTGCCGCCTCCACGGCATCGGGCTCGGTCATGACCAGCGATAATTGCTCGGGCTTCACGCCCTTTGCCAGCAACGCCGCTTCGAGCAGCTTGGGGATCTCGCCATCCGCGCGCCCCCGCAGGTCTTCGTCTTGGCGCAGAATGTAATGATCGAAATGCCCGACCATGTGATCGACGATCGCGACCAGATCCTGATCGCGCCGGTCGCCCGGCATAGTGAGGACGGTGATCCGCTTACCCTTGGGCGCCATGCGATTGACGGTATCGACCATCGCCTTGATCGCCGCCGGATTATGGCCGTAATCCAGAATTACCCGGAAACCATGTTCGTCGAACACGTTCAGCCGCCCCGGCGCCTGGAAGAACGTCATATCGAAGGTGCGCAGTCCGTTGCGGATATCGTCGAGCGACTTGCCCAGCCCATGCGCCATCGCCGCGGCAAACATGGCATTTTCGACGTTATGCAGCGCCTTGCCCTCAAAGGTCGCCGGGATCAGATGGGTCCAGATCAAGGGGATCTGCGCGCCTTTGTCATAGAGCACGATCTGATCGCCGTTGAGGCCCTGTTCCAGCACGACGGCGCGGCCGCCGGCTCGGATATGCTCGCGGACCAGCGTGTGACTGGGATCGCGTGTGACGTAGCAAATATGCTGCGCATCGGTATGGTCGGCCATTCTCAGAACTAGCGGATCGTCGGCATTGAGAACTGCCGTGTCGCGCGCAACCTCGACCACGATCCGTTTCACCGCGGCCAGCTCTTCCAGCGTGTCGATGCCGCCCAAACCCAGATGATCTTCGGTGACGTTCAGAACGGCGCCGACATCGCATTGCTCATAGCCGAGCCCGGCGTGCACCAGCCCACCGCGCGCGGTTTCGAGTACCGCCGCGTCGACCAGCGGATCCTTCAGCACCATATTCGCCGCGGCCGGACCGGTCATGTCGCCCTTCACGGTCAGCGAGCCGTTGATATAGACCGCATCGGTCGTGGTCAGGCCGACCGTATGGCCGGCGAATTTCATGATGTGTGCTAGCATGCGCGCAGTCGTGGTTTTGCCGTTGGTCCCGGTCAGGGTCGCGATCGGAATCCGCGACGGGGTCCCCGGCGGGAACAGCATGTCCATGACCTTGCCGGCGGCATCGCGCGACTGGCCTTCGCTCGGCGCGACATGCATGCGGAATCCGGGTGCCGCATTGACTTCACAGATCGCCCCGCCGGTATCGCGATAGCTCTCCGCAATATTGGTGGTGAGGAAATCAATGCCGCCGACATCAAGCCCGACCGCCTTGATCGCGCGCACCGCCATGTCCCGATTATCCGGGTGGATAATGTCAGTGACATCGATCGAGGTGCCCCCGGTCGAGAGATTGGCGGTCTTGCGCAGCATGACGATCTCGCCCGGCTGCGGGATGCTGTCGATGGTCATGCTGACTTCGCTGAGACAGCGCAGCGCCTGATCATCCAGCTCCAGCCGTGTCAGCACCTTCTCATGGCCGACGCCGCGGCGCGGGTCCTGATTGACGATTTCGACCAGCTTGGCGATCGTATTCGTTCCGTCACCGACAACATGGCCGGGCATGCGCCGCGCGGCCGCGACCAGCTCGCCATTGATCACTAGCAGCCGATGGTCGAGCCCCAGGATCAGGCTTTCGACCAGCACCGTGTCGGAATGCTTGACCGCCGCATCGAATGCAGCAGCGACCTCTTCCGGTGTGGTCAGATTGACCGCGACTCCGCGCCCGTGATTGGCATCTAGCGGCTTCACGACGACCGGATAGCCGATCTTTTCCGCGGCGCGCACGGCTTCCTCGGTCGCATAGACCCGGCGCTGCTTCGGCACCGGCAGGCCGAGCTCGCTCAAGATCCGATTGGTCATCTGTTTGTTGGAGGCGATCTCGACAGCAATATGCGAGGTCAGCGACGTGATCGTCGCCTCGATCCGCCGCTGATATTTGCCGTGGCCCAGCTGCACCAGGCTCTGATCATTAAGGCGCACCCACGGAATCCCGCGCTGTTCGGCGGCATGGATCAGCGAGCCGGTCGAGGGGCCAAGCGCCCGGCGCTGGGCGAATTTGATGAAGCCCTTGAGCTCTGCGGCAAAGTCGAAATCCGGCTGCTTGTCGGGGTCATCGATCAGGGTGCGCAGCAATTCGCGCGCGACCACGCCGGCCTCCAGCCCGATTTCCTCGGTCTCATAGCCATAGACCACCTCAACCGGGCGCTGCGCCGAGGCGGCACGTGACAGCGCCACCAACGGCACGTCACAGCCGGCCAGCAACTGAATCTCCAGTGATATTTCGGCCAGAATATCGCCGAGAGTCAGGTCAGTAAGAGCGCTGCCGCGCCGTTCACCGATGCCGGGTAAATTCTGGTCCAACCAGCCGGCGAACCCAAAATCCTGGACCGTGCGCGTCGAGTCGGTTCGGCCGAAATCGATTTTCAGCCGGATGGCGCGGGAGCGCGCATAAAGATTCGGACCGACATAGACGCTCGTTGCCGCGAGCTTGATCATGCGTAGCTTCCTTTCGCAGCGCCCACCAATGGCGCACCCGTTGCGAACAAGTTTGCGGCAAGTTCACGTCAGAGAACAAGGCCTACCCGCGATTTTTCGAGCAGCCCCCGGCCAAATATGGAAAGATCCGCGCAACATGGCAAATTTTTCGGAGAGACACGTATGACGATCGCGCTCGCAATCCATGGCGGATGCGGGGTGCTTGCGCCCAGCGACATGACCGACGCGGAATGGGCAGAGGCGCGGGCGGATCTGGCCAGCGCGCTAGATGCCGGTTTTGCGGTCCTGAAAGATGGCGGTGCCGCGCTGGATGCGGTCCAGGCGGCCTTGGTTGTGCTGGAGGATTCGCCGCATTTCAACGCTGGCTATGGGGCTGCGCTCAACGAAGCGGGCGAGCATGAGCTGGACGCGTCGATCATGGATGGTGCCACGCTCGCGGTTGGTTCAGTAACGCTGACGCAGCGTATCCGCAATCCGATCAAGGCCGCCCGTCGCGTGCTGGAGGAAGGCTCGGCGGTGATGCGCGGCGGTGCCGCAGCCGACGATTTCGCCGCGGCACAAGGGCTGGACATGGTTGCGCCTGACTATTTCACGACCGAGCGACGGCGCGATACGCTGCGCATCATGAAACACCACGCCGCGACCGGCACCGGCGCCACCGAGGCCGAAAAGCATGGCACGGTCGGCGCGGTGGCCCTCGACAGGAATGGCCATCTCGCGGCCGGCACCTCAACCGGCGGCTATACCAACAAGCCGCGCGGCCGAATCGGAGATTCACCGATCATCGGGGCCGGCACCTACGCGCGTGACGGGGTCTGCGCGGTGTCGGGAACAGGGCAGGGCGAACTCTATATCCGCCACGTGGTCGGTCACGAAATCGCGAGCCGCATCGCCTATCTGGGCGAGGATCTGAAGACCGCAGCCGATCAGGTGATCCTGCGCGATCTCGCGAAATACGAAACCGGCGCCGGCCTGATCGGCATCGATGCACATGGCAATGTCGCCGCCCCCTATAATACCGACGGCATGTTCCGCGGCTGGGTGACGGATAACGGCGAACGGGTCGTGGCGACCCACGCGGCGCTCTATCGGCTGGGGGTGAGGGGCTGACGATGACCGAGGACGAACTACGGCAGCTCATCCGGCAACATGAAACGGATCGCGTCGAGTTCACCGTTGCAACGGCCGATACCGACAAATTTTCGGAAGCGGTGTGTGCTTTTGCCAATGACTTCCCGAATCATCGCCAGGATGGATATCTCATCATCGGCGTGAACGACCCAGGGCAATTCTCGGGGCTACGTGTCGATGACCGACTATTGCAGTCTCTGGCAGGCCTCCGCGACAATGGAAATATTCAACCCTTGCCGTCGATCACGGTCGAGAAGATCGTAACATCCCAAGGCGATGTTGCCATCGTCCGGGTCCAGCCATCATCAATGCCTCCCGTGCGCTACAAGGGGCGTGTCTGTATCCGTATTGGCCCGAGGCGGGGCTATGCGACCGACGCTGAGGAAGCAAAACTCATGGAGCGCCGCGTCTCGCATGCGCGGACTTTTGATGCATCGCCGTGCCTTGAAAGCTCGGTAGATGATTTGGCTCTGTCGCTGTTTATCGTGGAATATCGTCCGCTGGCGATTGCACCGGAGGTCATCGACGAAAATCATCGGCCGATAGAGCAGCAATTGGCATCGCTGCGTTTTTTCGATTTGCCGAAACAATGTCCGACGAATGCTGGTGTAGTATTGTTTGCGATGGATGTTCGCCGCTTCCTGCCCGGCGCCTATATTCAATTCCTCAAATTGTCGGGAACGACATTGGCGGATGACGTAACCAACGAGCGCGAATTGAGCGGCGATATGCTGACAAATTTGCGGGAGCTTGATGCGCTCGTCGATGCACAAATTCAGCAATATCCCGTCGATCAGACCAGCTTGACCGAAAAGACAGTGGAATCGTTTCCGCGGATCGCCGTCCGGGAATTGCTGATGAATGCGGTGATGCACCGTGATTATCGATCGACGGCGCCGTTACGGGTGACGTGGTTTGACGATAGGTTAGAGATTCAAAGTCCCGGCGGTCTCTACGGCGAAGCGTCGCCAGAGAATTTTCCGACGCAAACGAGTTATCGCAATCCGGTGCTGGCGGAAGCGCTCAAAACATTGGGGTACGTCAATCGATATGGCCGAGGCGTCGCGCGGGCGAAAGACGCGCTGGCCAAGAATGGTAGCCCAGATGCCGAGTTCAAATTCGACAATGGCTATGTCCTCGCGACGATCTGGAGGCGTTCATGAAATCGATCGCTTTCTTCAATAATAAGGGCGGCGTCGGCAAGACGACGCTGGTCTATCATCTTGCCTGGATGATAGCCGATCAGGGCCATTCCGTGTTGGCTGTGGATCTGGATCCGCAGGCTAATCTCACCAGCATGTTTCTGCAGGAAGACCGGCTAGAGGAACTCTGGCCGGACGGGGCGCATCCGCAGACGATCTATGGCGCGTTGCAGCCAATTATTGATGGCACTGGCGATGTCGCGGAACCGCATATCGAAATGATCGGTGATCGGTTCGGTTTGATCGTGGGGGACCTCGCGCTATCAACATTTGAAGACCGGCTGTCCGACGCATGGCCGCGGTGTCATAATCGGGATCAAGCCGCTTTTCGAACGATGACAGCGTTCTATCGTGCCATCATGGCGGCGGCGCGAAGGATGTCAGCCGACTGGATTTTGATCGATGTTGGGCCGAATCTCGGTGCCATTAATCGGGCCGCTCTTATTGCCAGCGAACATGTCGTCATTCCGTTGGCGCCGGATCTCTTTTCCCTTCAGGGGCTCCGCAATCTCGGTCCATCACTTAAAGATTGGCGCAGTGTATGGAGCGAGCTTAGAGGTAAATGCCCGAATCCAGATTTGGAACTGCCATCGGGCAAGATCGATCCGCTTGGCTACGTAATTCTGCAGCATGGTATTCGGGAAAACCGCCCGCCGAAAGCCTATCAGCGTTGGATCGAACGGGTGCCATCGGTCTATCAGAAGGTGGTCCTCGATCGTGATACGCCGCCGGTCGTTCCGGATCCCCAGAGACTTGCATTGCTCAAACACTATAGAAGCCTGATGCAGATGGCGATGGAGTGCCGCAAACCGGTTTATGCACTCAAGCCGGCGGACGGCGCGATCGGTGCCCACGGCGAGGCGGTCCGAGCGGCCTATCGGGATTTCCAAAATTTAGCACGTATAATAATGGACCGGGCGAGCCGCTGACGCCGTCACGGCAACGCTTGCGTTAAAAAGCAGAATTAACACTCTGGTCATGTCTGATTAACCATATCCGCGTTGAAAGAGCGCTCTTCCAAACGCATCGCGCGACGGGTATATGAGAGAATTACCGGTGGAACCCGATACACCGACGCCGTCTCGGAACGCGTCCTCATACGGGTCACGAATGACAGGAGACGGATAGTCATATCATGCTGACCTCAAAGATACGGGCGATAGGCTGGATTTCTCCCGGTATCGCGGTAGCGCTGTTCGCATCGCTCTGCTTATCCGGCGCAAGCGTGGCCGATTCGCTGAACTTCGGCACCGGTACGGAAAAACCCCCGCCGCCACCGGCGCATGTCACGCCGGCCTATCCGCCGCCGGCCGATGGTACGTCCAAGCGCATCCAGATCACGGGTGAGATCATTGACGCCTGGTGTCAGGTTAGCGGCATCATGGGGATCGGCGTGGGCACAAGCCACCATCAATGCGCAATCTGGTGTGCGGCGGGTGGCGGCCCAATCGGCATCCAAGGCACTGACGGCGTTGCCTATATCCTGCTGAAGGTCGAGGGGCAGGACCCGATCGCCAGCGAGACGGCTATAGATTTCGAGACCGATGAAGTCAAAGTTGATGCCGACTGGTATGTCAGGGACGGCGTCAATTATTTGATTGTCAATAAAATTCTCGAGAATCACGGCATCGTCAATATAAACCATCAAAAGTACGGCATCGTACCGTTTGGAAAGTGATCATGCACCGCATATATAACGCGCTTCGTATTGCCGCGCTTGCTATGTTTATTGCCTTGCCGATGAATAGTTTTGCTGCGGATCCGCTAGGCGTCAACGGCGAACAGCAAGTTCATTTGACGGGCAAAGTCGTCGACATACTTTGTG
>Ga0116229_10010352_pt1 | contig 14012 bp, 12 predicted proteins | sample S1TSphgellanicum_3_FD_87313 | JGI IMG/M metagenome (GOLD analysis project Ga0116229, IMG submission 87313) | Host-associated microbial communities from peat moss isolated from Minnesota, USA - S1T2_Fc - Sphagnum magellanicum MG | ecosystem: Host-associated > Plants > Peat moss > Unclassified...
CAGATAGTGAAATCAAATTCCCTATGTGAAAGAACCTGGTAAGGTGGGAGGAAGTAAAAAACCCCGGAGGTACCTAGAGTTTGGTGGCCCCCCCCCCCCCCCCCCCCCAAGTTCCAACCCACACCACTCCCAAATTGTTTTTAATAATTAAAAAAAAGAAGACTTTACTTGGTGTGCACTTAATAATACTCTTAATTATTTTAAATAATAATTAAAAAAATCTCATCCATAAAAAATTTGACTCTAGTTTTTACTATAATGTAGCAATGATTTTTAATTTTTGAAAAAAATTCTATATAGGTATGGAGACTATGGACTAGTAAGTAAGTATAATCCCTAATCTTAATTGGAAGAACCCCGCACTCAAATCTCCTTTCACCTAATTTAAAAGTTCCTATATAATTAAAGAAAAGTGCAGAAAGCTGAACGCCCACCCCCACTTTCTCCATTTTTTTTGTTTTTTTTCGTTTTTTTTTTTTTTTGGGGGGGGGGGGCCTTTGCCTAGTCATCTACCTATTTAACCAATTTTATTATTGTTTCCTATTGGTGTCCAACTTCTTGACTTTTGAAAAAAGGGAAAAAAGAAAAAAAATTGAGTATAATGATTGAATATAATTGCTAGGTACTTAACTTTTTCTCTTACAAATTTCACGGTTGCTCTAAAATACAAACCGGATACCCCCTTTATGTCTTTTTTTTCTTTTTTCCTTTTCCTTCCCTTTGTTCGGAACCAAACTACTTTTTTCAAACAACCTTAGAGCAATAGTAGACACATGAGATCTCTTCTAAAGTGAACAAAAAAATCTTCAAATGACTCGATTATGTTGTTGAATACGGGTGACGGCAAATTGTACCAAACTGCATCACATCACAAAACTATAGATTTGGTGGGATGTTTAAAAGGCCGAATGGTCTGAATTATGTGTACGAAAATGTGTGGAACAAATTGTTGTTCACCCCCTTTAACAGGTTTGCTAATTTTGAGATTAACTACTGAGTCAAATAAATTAATATGCCTTTGCAATATTGGGATTAAGTATTTAAATAGTTAATCTGGTGATTCTGCAAATTTTGGACTAATTAATTACTCAAATAATAAAAATATTACTAATGCATTTGTAAAATTGGGATTAATTACTTAATTAATTCTATTGATGGGTTTGTAAATTGGGGATTAATTACTTAATTAATTCGATTGATGGGTTCGTAAAATTTTGTTTAATTACTTAATCAATTACATTGAAGTGTTCACAAAATTTTGGGATTGATTACTTAATCAATTGGATTGAAGCTTTCAAGCGGGTTGTAAATTTGGGATTAATTACTGAATAGATTAGATCTGATGCGTTTGTAAATATATGGGATTAATTACTTTAATGAAATTGGATTGAACGTGTCATCAACAGGGCCGTTGTTGAGCAATGAGCATTGAGGACTCGTCAGAGATTTGCGATTCGCCGTTTTTTTTAAAAAGCAATAAAGAAAATAATAATAATAATAATAATAATAATAATAATAATGGCAATAATAATGATAATAATGATTTTAAAAATACCTTACTAATAAAATAAATAATTACCTAGCTTAACAAATACGTTACCTTTCTTAAAAAATAGTTTACTTTACTAATAATTTACCCTACTAATAAGTTACCTCACGTATCTCATTAGTTTACCTGACTTATGTCGGATTTTACGATTTTACCATCCAATGGAAACGCATTGATGGCGCCCCATGAGCTGGCCCTGGATTCATGCTTCGGGTAGACGGGCAGTCTGCCCTTTCACGTCTGCCCGTTTCTGGGCACCTCGGGCAGCTCCTGGTGTGCGCGCGCGTGCGCCTTTGGTGCGCAGGAGGAGCGCTTCCGCGCAGTGTGCTTTTGCAGGCGCAGAGAGAGAGAGAGAGAGAGAAGAGAAGAGACAGTCGTGAGCGTTTGGCGTCCGTCTTCTTCCTTTCCTGCGGCTTCTATTCCGGTCGCAATTACTGCGCACGCTCTCGGCTTCCTCTGTAGAATTCGTAATCCGCAATTTCTGCCTTCTGCAGGATTTAAGAAATCGGATTTTCTCGGAGTAAGCAAGGAACGAGAAGCAATCCCTCAGCAGCTGCTGGAAGGTGGAAGTAGGAGGAGTTGCGGCTTCGTACATGGTGGTGAACACGGGGACGACGGTGCCTTGTTCTTACGTGGTGAAGCCTGCACCTCAGTAAGGTGCCGTGCTTCTGCCTCAGAGGTAAGCAACAAGGAGTTGTTGGCAGTGCTTGCTGCTGAAGCAGCTTCTCTGATCCCTGGTCTGTAACCTCTTGTGATATTGTGTCGTTGCAGCAGCTTTTGTCCGTTTTTGTTTCTTTTGCTTTGGCTAGGGTTTGTTACACGGGCGTCTTCAGAAGGATTCGGGGGTTTGATTTCTCGAAGGATATAGCATATCGGGGAGATGGAACTAGAATGGCGTTGTTGTGGAAGATGGAATGAGAGGAGAACAGAGTGATTTGATGGTGTTTCATTGCCCAGGTATGTACAAAAACCAGCTTCAAGAGCTTGCTCAGAGGAGCTGCTTCAATCTGCCTGCCTATGCGTGCATTAGAGAGGGACCTGATCATGCTCCCCGCTTCAAGGCCACCGTGAACTTCAATGGCGAGGTTTTTGAAAGCCCTAATTACTGGGGCACTTTGCGCCAGGCGGAGCATGCTGCTGCAGAAGTGGCCCTTAACACTCTCTCTCGACGAGGGCCTTCTCAGTCACTTGCTGCACGGATCCTTGTAATTTCTGGCCCCCATCGCCCCGATGTCCATCTTCATAACCCTCTTGAGAGCTGCCTCATGTAGTGGAGCCATGAATGGCTTGTGGCATTCTTTAGCGGAACGCCGAGTTCTCTTCGTGTTCTGACGGTGTGACAGTGGCGCAGGATGAAACGGGAGTGTGTAAGAATTTGTTGCAGGAGACGGCACAAAGGGCAGGTGTATCGTTACCTGTATATTCGACTACCCGCTCAGGACCTGGGCACTTGCCAGTTTTCACATGCGTTGTGGAAGTAGCAGGCCTGACGTTTTCAGGAGAGGCTGCAAAGACCAAGAAGCAGGCTGAGAAGAATGCTGCCATGGCTGCCTGGTTGGCTCTCAAGCAATGTGAGCTTTCTGATTTTTTTTGGAGGCTTTCTGCTTGTGTGTTGTGGTAAGATTGTCTTGGTTTTCTTGTTGCATCACAAATTCCCTGCACTCTTGCAGAGCCTGATCTTGCCATTCTGGATTTGTCTGCCAGTAGCAAACCAAGGGCGGCCTACAACAGTGCCAGCAGAGACTGAAGTAACTGAAGAGCAAGAGCAGAATACAATAGCACGGACTTTAGCTACTGCTTTTTATAAGGAGGCTAGTGTACCCTCAGTGCAGCCGATGCCTCAACCATCACAGGCACCCATTGGATCATCAATTCCCACAAGGATTAGAGTCGTGCCAAGGAGAGACCAGGGACAGGGAAGTGGAGGAGTACCACCCATAGGGCAGTATCATCATGGATCCTGGCTGCCAGATATGACCATTGATCAACACCTTCATCACAACCAGCTGCATCCTAGTATGGTGACAAGGACTGCTCCAAGTTATCCACGAGTAGGGCCTCCTTGCACAGGCTCGACAGTGACATTGCGGGATGTCCCTGACATGTCAAGGGAAGCTCTGAGCAGGGTAGTGGCAAGCTCTCTGGGGAGTGGCCTCACAGGGGTGGCTCCAGTGCATGTCCGGAGCTTGGTACCACCACGGAGGGACAGGCATGAAATGAAACTACCTTTTGATGAGCATCAGCGGGATGAGGATGATTGGCTTCGAGGGGATAGCTTGAAGTCAAACTCTGAGACTGACAACAGGAGCGACACAAGTGACATTGATCATGGATCTTATAATCCTATGTTGTGGTCAGGCTTAGGCTCTTCACAGTTGTGGGGCCAGTATCCAACAAGGGCAGTAATGCCAGTCCGGATACGTCCTGCAGTCACAGTATGTGCAGCTCCACCTCCTCGCTGCCCTGTGGAACAAGGAGATCCTGAAAGTGAGGGTGAGGCAGCTGCTCATAAAGTAATGAGCCAGTTGAGTCTGTGAAAGGGAAAATGAAGCAGGCTTTGTGGGATCGGGTGACTTCTCTTGGTATTGAATTGGAGTGTGGCTGTAGTCCATACGACGTGCCATCTCACTGGATGGGTGATCCACTAAGCTTTTCACAGGATCAGTGGTGGATATTGCATCCTTTGAGATGGGATCGCCTGAATTCTCTTGGTAGGCAATATATATATACTCTTTGAATAGTGCTGGTTCCATCCAATGGGATTTGTGATGCAGTCATAGGCTGGCTCTTTCTTGTACCAGTCAGTCTGCTGTGAAATTTCACAGGATTGGATGGTTTATGGGCTTCCAGGATGTGATTGTCTGCTATTTTCTCTATTAGGGCAATTGCTGAAATGATGATTAATGTTGCTGCAAGTTCCTTTGTGAAATAGGTTTCTATGTTATGCATCATCAGTGCACTGCATTCACCTGTGGGTCTAGTGTTGGTCTGTGACCTCTTCTTCCTCAGGTGGAGGTGCAAGGAAAAGTAGGAAATTGCATCTTGGTCATTTGTTTTCTAGGACCACACCTTCTGTGATATCAGAATTTTCAAAAAGATTAGAAGGAACAGTTTTGTTGGGAAGGGCATTTCTATGAGGGCCATGGCTTCTCTGGGAGTTGGGTAACAAGTAATTCAAATGCTCTCAAGATTGTGGAGTCTTGTGTTTGCTAAGATGATGACATAATGATGTATTGTTACTATCCTTCTCTCTCTCTCTCTCTCTCTCTCAGGCCCTCACTACTCATAGCTATGTTTTGGGCACAATCATAATGGCTAGGATATATTTGGTTGGGTTTCTATGATTGTGAAGTGGAAGTTGACATGGTTGACTCTGTAGTCTGGTGATGTTCCATCTCCTGTCAAATCTGTGCCTGCTGCAGAGTGGTATATGGTGAATTTTTATCTTTGCTCTCTGTCTCTTACCCTAAGAGCTTATGTTGCTGTTGCTTGTCACTTCAATAACATAGAAGCAGATGTTCATGTACTCAATTTGGTTTCGGACAATTTCACTTGTTCCAGACAGTTTTAATTGGTTTAAAAAACAGGATGTCAACCAATTTAAAAGTGGATTTAAAACTCATTTCCAATGAGTTGCACAATTGGCAGAGCTGGTATTATGATTTGGTGCACTATGTTATTTAGCCAATGCAAGCAGCAAGCTACAGTGTCAGCTTGGTTTGTGCATGAAATGTTTCTATGTTTCAAAATTGTACTCACAGTTCGGTTTGAAGGGTTGGGAATTATAGCTGTGGTTATTTCACATTTAAGAAAAAAATTATCAACATTACAACTTGGAATATCAATAGAATTATAATACTTGTTGTTTAGCAATCGCAAGTCCCATGAAACTTTAGGTATGATTGATTTCTTCAATTTTTGGTATCCAAATAGATTGCCATCTTGATAACTGGCTAGTTATGAAGTTATCAATAAGCTCATCAATTGCCAGGTTATTATATTATTAATGATGATTACCAACACTATGTGCCATGTCTAATTCCAGAAACAATTGATATTTGCAAGTTACCAAAGATACAATCTTCAAATAATTTGTACTAATGATCTTTTTTCCCTTAAATAACATGTCTTAAACTGCAGCTAATCAAAGCATCAAGATGATTACATATTCAATCCTCATTGCTCCAAAACATGATTTGCTTGAACTTGGTTATGAATGGAATATACTGGGCTGAAGCAAATTGTGTTTTGGAGCAGTTCAGACACCTCCATTGTGCACTTCATTTCTCATCTGTTAAGCCCATCTGAGAAGCCTTTCATTTCAATGTTGTCCATTGATCATAAACCATTTCTAAACCTTTCCATCCAACACTATTAAAATATTTGATAAAATCGTGAATGCCATTTCATTTGGAAGCCATTTGGGTAATGGTATTATTAGATTAATCTTTTTAGGGTTAGTCTAACAAAAAAAAAAATCGTTTTGTGCATATACATGATGGGTATTGGGATTTAATGCCACAAAATCAAAAATTTGCTGAAATTCCTTGAGCAATGAGGCATTTTCATCAATCTTTTGGGGTGCTCAATATTTGCTCACTTTTAATTTCCAAAGAGAAATGCGTCTACAAGCTAAATGACAATCAGCAAGTTGGCATTCCTTTCTGACATCGTAATCTGCTGAACTTGTTGGAATGGAATGATAAGAATTGCAAAAAAAAATTTAATGGATTCCAGAGGCTTGTTAAACCTAGCTTGTTCAATTGGTAAGTTATATTATATGAAACCAGTGTAAGGCCCTTGCCCATAGATAACATGGACATGGAAATGTTTGTCTTTTCATATCCATGAAGGTGGGGAGGGGAAAGGAGTGAGATAGTCAGGCTTGGAAGAGATAAGGTTCCAATGGCACAGACATATGTACATCCTTTTATTATTATTATATAGATTACCTAAAATGGGTGCAAGGTGCAATGTCTATCTAGTCTTCTGGTCTTGCTGGGAAACTTATTTTGACCATAGTTTGTGTGTCACAATATGCTTTTTGGAATAGGGTTATCGAAACATTGCCATGATGTGGAAAAAAATTGGTAAGGTTAAAGACCCCTAAACAAAAAATGAGTTTCAATTTAAATTATCATGTGAGTATCACTTTGAAAACTCCTTGTCCTAAATGGATTTTTTAAACTAAGAAAATTAGCTTGGAGGGAAAGGGAGAAAAAAAAACAATCCACCCACTCCAATGTAAAAGAAGTTCAAGGTGAAAAAAATTCTTCACTCCCATTGCAAAGGAGAACAACTTCAAGGGCCAGAAAAAAAGAAAAACAGTTCACCTGTTGCAAAGGCAAAAAAAATGGAAGGGAAAAAAATAATTATTCACCATGATTTTTGCAAGGATGTTTAAACATTATAGTGAGGTATGTAGGTTTGTAGGGGAAAAGGAGAGGGAGCTAGGAGGGGAAAGGACTTATTTTATTTTATTTTTAATCCAAAAAATCAAAAAATTATCAACCCCCATTGTGAAAGAGCAAAAACTTGTAAGGAAATAAACAAAGAAACAAGCATTTCACCCATTCTAGTGGAAAGGAAGGTGGAAGAAAAGAAAACAATTGTTCACCATTCCATAGGAAAATGTTACTAGAGGGAAAAAAACATTTGTGTGCACATTCTAAAGTGAAAAAGGTTAAAGGAGAAAAATGAAAATAATTCATGGGCATTACAAAAAATGGATGGTGAAGAAAGAAAAATAAAATAAATTGTTCATTCATCTCAAAGGAGAAGAAGGTTAGAGGAGGCAAAGAAAAAAATTTCACCCATTTGAAAAGAAAGGGAAGTTGAGAGAAAGGAAAAGAACCAGTGCACCTACTCCAAAAGAGAAAGAATTTAAAGACAAAAAAGAAAGCAAAGGAAAATTATATCCACCCCAAATTTGCAAATGAAAAAGAATTGAGAAGGAAAAAAAGAAGAGAAAATTGTCCCCTCTTGCCAAAGAAAAAGAAGTTGGAAGGAAATATTAGTTGCTTACCATAATTTTTTTCCAAAGGGTTTCTAAGAGGTTTGTAGAGAAAAAGAAAAACCCTAAAAAAATAAAAAAATAAACAACCATAAGAACTCATTAAGCAAAGGTATAAGGTGAAAGAAAACACAAGTAGACACAACCCAAAGAAAAATAAAAGTAAACAATCACAAAAATAAGTAAAGACCCTATGCAAAGAGAACTCATGGTTATAAAATACCAATCAACGATAAAAAAAAAAAAACTTAAAGACAAAAGAACTATCACCTAACACGAATCAACTAGTGACTAAGATGCATTAGCTATGATGTGTGGAAGAGATGAGGAATCATGACCAAGTGTGACAACTAACTGAAGAATCGCTATGGCTTGCACATGTTATAGGGCTATTTAACATGTGCTTCTAAAAGTAGTAGGAGATAAACATCGATGGGACTAAAGAAGACCATTGATGACGTGTGATATTGGTATGTACACAAGTGGTCAAAAATCAAGCAAAACGAGAATTAAAACACCCATATGTTTCAATAGCAAGGGAAATGAAATCATTGCTTAATATTCACTTATTGTTTGATCATGTCTTTTTCTAAGCAACCATCATCACTACATGTGTTATTGTCATCAATGCTAACTGCACCATATTTGTGTGAATAAGGTCAACAATGATGATGTTTATCAAGGTCCAAAAGTCATATTTGGTGATAAAAAGATCCACTTGTTGTTAGGTGTGATGAAAAAAAAGGTGGGAAACCTCCCTCTAAATGTGCTCCATTTTATAAAACAATAATTATAATAGTATCTCAAAATGTTGATTGTTATACATTCATTCTTACAAGGGCACCAGAGCAAATGGGTACTTAAATCATCAATGGTATGACTACATTAACACTGTGAAAGATAGGCAACTGTAGGATGTGGCAAGCCAAGACGAGTATGTAGTGTTGTAAAGAAGTGGATTGAAGATAAACAAAATACAATTGTGGTAGCATGAACTAATAACCAAATGCTTGCCCCTAGAGTTGCACATGAACAGAGATGTGTTTGCATGATATTTTAAGGAACGTCTATTATAAGCAAAATAAACTCCTACTCATGTAGGTGATCCGCTACAAAAGTTTACAACTAAGGGTAAGATTAAACCACTAGGTTTTCAAAGGGTGGGATCTAAGAACAAACAACTTGGGGTAACAAGGCCTAAGGTATCTCGTAGTGCCATTTCAAATGTGGAAGTGTTTAATTTCAACATGTGCTATTGCATCCAAAAAATAGGGTGATTATTCTATTGGAAACGAATGATAAATGCAAGAGTGATTAGTGTCCAACATCCCAAGAATGTGGGGGTAGTAGTTCAAACCATAGAAAGGTGGTTGAACCCGCTTGAAGAAGTAGGAAAAATGGCTTGATGATGGATTAGGTGACTGATAAAATTACCAAAAGATCCCACACCAAGTAATTTCTCCAAAGTATCTATGGTACAAATATCAAACTCAACGTAATGTTGCAAAATGCTTAGAGATGGAAAAATTATACATATGAAACAAATAACCAAGGAGTTAGGCATAGCACAACGAGAACGTTATAAAAGCTACCTAAGGATCTATAAGCATAAGGAAATTAAGTATCGTCCCAAGATCCTCACAAAGAACTTTAGCCACAAACAATTCAACAAATGATCTGGATCCCACTAGTGTGCCCAAAATACAAAAACTCAAATTGAGAGTAAGAAAGCCAAAAATAAGTGATATAAAGTGGTCCAACCCCTATGGAGACCAAACTACACACTTCGCTGGCTACATTAAAAGCCCTAATGCTCAAAATTCCTGCTACAATTGTAAAAAAACAAGAACCACATTTGATGCAGGACCTACTATATGCATATCATCTACAAATGAAAGGAAAAAACACTTATAAGGTGGGCTACTGCTATAGGGCAAAAAGCGTGAAGGTGAGCCAAAATAAACAATGGGTCCCCCTATCATGTATAAGATTCCAATGAAATAGCCATGAAATCCCCATGTTAAAAAGCTTGAAAAAAATATAGTGGGGATGGGTGTGCATAGAATCATTGAACAAATGGGAAAAGTTGAATCAATGCACCAAACAAAAATTGTAACTTTTGAAAAATGGTTAACCATGACACCAAATTAAAGGCATTGTGGACATGATCCACTTGTAGCACCACCCAATTTGGGTGTAAATTTAACATTGTTCGAACACCATGAACCATTATTTTACACCCACCATGAATAACTACACTAAATTGATGAAAATTAAAATGTTCCATGAAAATATCCTTAAATTAAATAACTAATGTGTGGGCAATTAAACAATAGTTCACCTCACCAATTACGATGGGACATATGCATCCAAACTACTTCTCCAATGTTAAGAGTTGAAATGTAAAAAAAAAAAACACAAAATTAAAAGTGGAACATGACCTTGAACAATGTGCCCACATATTTTTTAAAAAACATCAAAACCATTCACAAAATCATTTGGGACAAAATAATCTTGTAAAAATTCATACACCATACCTAAAGGGGCATTAAAAGATAGACATGATGAACAAACCAAGGCAAAGATAAATGCTTCTCAATCTAAAGTAACCGTTGTTTGAGGATGGAAATCATTGACAAAAAGGGGAGATTAACCTCAACAAGTGGATGGAAAAGGCGAAGGACTTTGGTGGTCTCATCAAATGGGACTACATGTGTGCTAAAAGCTAGTGTACGTACTACTTGGACATACTACCCTACATGAACAAGGACCTATGAGTGACATAATTGTGTTGATGAAGGTGGGGTAGGATCTGGAATTGATTCTAAACATCTATGAGAAGTTAAAACAAGTGTTTTAATCATGTGCTCTTCCTATAATGTTTCCCAGTCACCACCCATATATTGATGCAAACAAACGCTAGTATCTTGGTGACCTTTCTCACCACCCTATGGAAGAAATGACAAACACTAAAAAGAGAATAACGAAAAAAATACTAAACTATAATATCAAAAGGATCAGATGTTAATCGAAATAAAGGGATATGCAAAGTCCGTTAAACATCAATTCAAAAAAAATGGAACATGATGGTATGAATGAAGACAAGGTAAACCCAAATGGAAAGCATCAATGATGTTTATGGATGTAATCCATGTCCATGTTGAAAAGGGAAAAGAACATGGTAAAGTCAAGGGGCAACACTTTCATTAATACTAATGACTGCCTATGAGCAATACATGAAAGTTGGTGTTGTGTAAAACACCCCTTACACTGAATAGATGACCGTGAAAAAGACAAGGAATGTAGGGTTATAGAGGAGAGGACTGTACAATAGATATTAGAAAAGCTCTTAGTGGGTGTGGTAGGTGGGGCGAAAAGAGGGCCAACGGACCAAGGAAGGATGAGGGGACTGACCAAGTAAATTAATAAGGATGGGAGTGATGGGTGAATGGATGGAATGGAGCATAGCTAAGCATAGGGGTAAAATTAAATACTAACTTTCCATCAAATATTTATTGGGAAGGTCGAAATGCCCAACGATGCTTTGGGAATGGAAAACCATAGGATCTACCATACCCATCTTCGCCCTAACATATATGGTCTAAAACTAAGACCCTAAACCCAAATTTCGAAAATCCCAATTTGAAAAACCTCATTAATCCCCTTCAAACCCATATATATATAATACTTACAAACAAAGGGACATACGGAAGTAGATTCATGAAAACCCAAAAAATGGGTGGGAATAACAAATGAACCCAACTGTAGATTCACCACTACTCATGTGTGTGTGTTGTTTTTAAAGGGCCTTGTTTGCTTGCACTACCTTGCCCTTGTCTTGCTTTGCCTTGCCTCGTCCTACCTTGTCTGCTTTGTTGTGCCTAGCCCCATTTTGTCTTGCCCTACTCTACCTTGCCTTGCCTACCTTGCTTTTGGCCATGTTAATTAACTAGTTATGGGTTTTCAAAATTGCCAACACTGGTGTGGACTTTAAACTTTATTTATTTATTTTTCTTTCAAGTTTCAAACCTTGGATGTGAGATGCAAGGCCATCTAACCAGCTCTTTGATCATTTGACAAATCAATCTTGACCTCCTCTAGTGTCACAAGGTGCTTCACCAACTCCACATCCCCTTTCATGGCTGCATCCTTGAAAAGCTCATTTTTGCCAGCAAAAAAACCATCAGTAGATGTTACTACTACTGCTATTGTTGACAACCTAAAAGTATTACCCATGACCGAAGCTCCTCCTTACTCCTAATCTCACCTAATGAAAATTCTCCGAGCAATGGTTCCAATGGATTTGCACTTCACCAGTACCATCACCATCATCGTTCTACTATTACTTCTAGGGCTGGACATGTAAACTCTAGTAACCATGAAAAGAAAGTCAAAGCAAAGTAGTGATGGGAACAAAATAAGACAGGCGGAGCAAGTGAGCAAACAGACAAATAGGCATGGCAAAAGAAGATTTGGAGCACCACGAGCCTTTAAGTGCATCTTAGTTAGATTCAACTAGATTAGGGTACCTAGTAAAGTTGCTAGCATCCTTCATGGTGGGACATCCCAAAACAAGATGTTGATCTCCAAGACATTACAACTTTGGGTAAAAATTAAGTTTGGGATTGGAATTGGAATTTGGGGAACATCTTGTCTTGGTTTAGACAATGTTAGGGGAAAGATGCAACAATGAAATGATGGGAACACAATGAGAAATGAAGAAATGACTTGAAAACGATGGAGAATGACAAGAATGACGATAAGGTATGATAATGCGTTGAGAAACATGTCAAGGGAAGTCATTTTTATGAAAAAAAATTGGGGATGATGGGGGTGCCGTGAATGAGACCAAAGGATAACAACTTTAGGAAGGATAATGGGGTTGCCATAGGATGTTGATTATATTTTTAGGCAATATGGGTGCCAAGAAGCACATTGAGGGATGTTAGAAATTAAAAACCAATTTTAAAAAATTAATCAAAAAATTAATCAATTTAAATTTTAACTTAAAAAACATTTTTGAAGGACATGGGACATGGGACATTAGGAAACATTCCAAGGGTGCCAATAAGGTTGTTGGGGGATGCTAGGAAGGATGTCAAATGTGGTGGGAAGAGGTAAATCTAAACTTTTACCTTGATCAAAATAATAAATTTTGGTAAAAGATTAAAAATATATTGTTGATAGGGATGCCAAGATGGGCTCTAGGGACATCCTACAATGTCCTAGGACATTGTTTTTGGCAACCTTGGTGTGTAGGTTTGTAGGGGACATAGTAGGTTTGTAGGTAGGTTTGACTGAAAAGATAAACAAACACAATTTTTTTGTTAAATAGATTTGGATTGCAATTTACCATGTGTTGATATTGAATTCCATGTTAAAATTAGAAATTTTCATTCTCTTATGTGTTTTTAGTTGTGGTTTTCTAGTTCCATTTTTAGTGGCACATATTATGTTTTCACTATAAGAACTCCTGGCTTTTTTGACCGAAAATTTTAGTAAAAAAAACCACCCTTATGGTTTTTTTGCCCCCATGTCCAACTTGATTAAAGTGCCATTTTGAATAAGTCGATTTGGACCCAACCATTTTGAATGGGTCTTTTTGGTTGGTCTTTTTGACTGAATTTTTTTATTAGGTTTTTTTTATTGAATCACCATGACAATAATATAATTTAGGCAACAACCAAAAATATATATTATTTAAATTATTTTTATTTAACATTAGTATGAAAATATTAATTAATTAATTACCCTACCTACCTTATTCTACCCTACCGTAACCTACCTAATTAATAAACCTCATATATAATAATTATTTATTTATTTACCTACCAACCCTATGTCCTAGGCTTAGGTTAGGCCATTTAACTTAGTCACCTAGGCTAGACTAAGCCATTTAAGCTAGGCCAAGTAGCCTAGGCTAGGTGGTTTAGTAGGTTTTGCAACCTAGGCTACCTAATTAGATCACCTAAGTAGCCAAGGTAACCTAGGTTGCAAATGTCGGGACTTGAACTCCTCACCTCCACATTGAGGAATGAAGTCCTTAACCATTGCACCATCACCCCATAACGTGGTTTTTTTTTACAACATATTATAATAAACATGATTTTAGACTAACAAATTGTAATCAACTTCCATGAACTTTTTTCAACATATTGCACTAAATGAACTTGAATAACACTACTTATTTAACATTACTTACATAAATAGGTAGGTTATAGGTAGGTTAGCCTAGGTACGTAGGAAGTACCTATTAATAAATGCATGTATTTATGTAACATGTAAGTTATAACCTATTAAACCTTATAGGTACTTACTAGGTCTATGCCACTAGTAGAAATCAGCCAAAATGTAACCAGTCAATTTACGACTACATGCGACTTATAGTCGTTTGCGACTAGATTTGAGAATATTTGCAACTACAAGACCAACTTTCAACTATTTTGGTCA
>Ga0116229_10010354_pt1 | contig 14011 bp, 11 predicted proteins | sample S1TSphgellanicum_3_FD_87313 | JGI IMG/M metagenome (GOLD analysis project Ga0116229, IMG submission 87313) | Host-associated microbial communities from peat moss isolated from Minnesota, USA - S1T2_Fc - Sphagnum magellanicum MG | ecosystem: Host-associated > Plants > Peat moss > Unclassified...
CCCCATACAAAGTCATGCATTGCATGATTCTTGGCTGGAAGACTGACATGATGGGGCTGATGTTAGCCTTTCAATTCACAATAATATTAAGGGTTAAAGTCAGCATCACTCAAGGCAAAAAAAGTCCTCATTTTCCATTCAATTTGGCCCAACACCTCTTTTCCATCCACCAAAATCAACTATAGGGTATCCTGCCCTATCACCATACACTGTAGAACAATTAAAAAATTGATGCCACGTGGCGCCCTGAAAATTTAGATTGCGTTTTGAGGCCTCAGGCCTACCTCCACTAAAAATCTAGGATCATGAGCAGTGTTTATTTCTTATTCAATTATTTGAATCAGCCAAAGTGGCGATCATCCCTAAGAAGATTTATCCAAATTTCGGTATAAACCACAAATGGAAGTTTAGAAATGAAAGCATCCTTTCTATATTTTTAGCAAGCTTACTTAGAACCAATTGACGACATCTGGTAAAACCCTGCAAAACTTTATGAGTAAACATAGCGTAGATTTGGAAAATGTACAAAGGAATAAGAAAAATTAATAGGGAGACGTTACAGGTCACATCTGGTGATTTTAATTTTAAAAATATTCCAGCGATTCAAAAACCCAACAAATTGGAGGTAGATAGTTTGCTAGTAGTAAAAATTTCAGGTTTTTACCATTGTATAAGTGTAGGTGCTAGTGGGTCATCCAAGGCTAGTGGGGTGTAAGCCCCCCAGTGCAGGTCCTGCCTGACAAGCCTTACAGAAATGAAGTGCCAGTCGACATCAATATCCGGGAAGGACCGACAGTTGGTTACATGCTAGCCAAGTGATTTGCCCAAAAAGCTGATTCAAATTCCAGAGAAAGGGAAATTACTTGTTTCAAAAATTGTAACTCCAAGTTACCTCCAATAGGTGACAACCCAGACATTTACTCCTCTGACCGAATGGTTTCCAACTTGGCAGCTGATCACAGAAAATTTTCCCCCTGTCCTTTTTGAAATTCCCCCCCTGTCAGTGTTTCTTTTTTCAATTGCCTAGGTTGGCGGGGATCCCTAGGCAGGATCAGATAGATTTCGTCAGACTGGCGACATTATTTCAAGGAACTCTTCAAACTGCAGCCAGTACCCATAAATGTGGCGATACTCTCCGCCCTAAAAACCACAATTTGCTTTCGCTTTTAGGCGATTTAAAATGAAAAGCCTCCCTCTTTTTACCATTGTATTGGTAGCCAAGGTTTTTTAAAAATTAAATACCTGGCAAAAATTTGCCAGAAATAAAATACTAACTCGAGGTAGACTCATACTGCTTCAAATTTCGCAGTGTACGCTATAAAGGTAATAACGGGGTGGGCATTTCGTTCGACGGAACGTCCGCCGTAAAACGGTGTGGTGGGCGGTCCGTTTTACGGAATGCCGAAAATTGGCTGTGCTTTACGTTCGGCAAAGCCCTCTGAGGGCGGAATTACTGAAATGAGAACCCCTTGGGCTCCGCCTGGGGAGGGTCCTTTTTTCAGTAATGGCCCGCTCCTGGGGTGTTACCCTGCACTTACGCCATATTTATGGCCTGTAACAATCATTTCAGGAAATAATGCCCTCCAGTAAAGGGTCCGCCATATAAAGCCACCCTGTTTGTCTGTATTGTCATGTTTGTTGTTGTGCTTTTATTGGGCTTGCGTACCAAGGCAAGGATACTGTGTTTAGATTCATTATAGACTATAGTTGCTTAATGGATTTTGGGCCCTAGGTAATAGGTCTATTTTTATATGATGATTTTTGAAAGATGATATTTTGGCTTGTGTTGAAACTTGAGATTAATTGTAGAGTTGTAGTATCTTGAAGGATTTTGGTTTCTTTCAGAGGATTTTTTGAAGATTATATTTCGACATGGTGAAATATTTGAGTTTCCATAATTCTTCTTTTGCCTTAAGATAATTTAATGTAAATGCCAAGGTCACAGTGTGCCACACCCCTCTTGTTTGCCTTGTACTTCTTGTGAATGGGTTGCCATCCCTGCCTGTTTTTTTATATACAGGGTTTTTCTTCGCCCTGCTCAAAGTAAGCTACTGGGGTTGTATTTTCCACAGAGCCTTCTTTTTTCGCCTCCAATGCCAAAATGACCAATGGAAATAAATGCAACATGTCTCAAAACTGATAGTTTCAATTTTGGACATGTCCATACTCCACAGACACAACAGAGATTTTCATGACAAGTCCAAAGTGAGATTTATTTTTTTTACATCCATCAGTGACAAGAATGATTACTTATCGATATAATTCATTTGGATGGTTTGGCACCATATTGTAAGATTATGTATTAAAAATGGTGCTAGCTTTGGATGATGCATGTTCTTTCTTAGTAGGGTTTGCCTTCAGAATCCCCAAACCATGAGCAACACGACACAAGAGTTTATGACACACTTTTAGGGGAGAGTCTTTATCTTTATGTTGCAATGTGAGATTTCATGTGCATTTTCTCAGCCCTAGTGTTTAGGCCTACGAATTGGACCCAAACCAGGACTGATTTTCAAGTTTAAAATTGCAAGTACAGACCTGATTTTTTTAATAAAAAAATTGCACCCAAAACTGAATGCTCTCAACTCTTTTTACAATTCTATTTATGTGTGAAACTAGAACTGAAACTAGGACAGAATTGAATCTATTGTACAGAATTGAAATCAGAGGTTCTTGGTAAAAATAAAGAACTGCCCAACAAATTTACCAACCTCTAGTTGGAATTTAACTAGACAACTAGCCTCATGTTACAATCAAAAAATCTAATTAAAATAGAAATTTGTTTGAAACATATTTCAGTTGTCTTAAGCACACAATTAGGCATTTTTTCACCAAGGTAATTTGTAGGTTGTACTTTTCTGTCAAATGATCACGATTAATTAGTTGCTAAACATTGGTGTACCCAATTTCCAATCTTGGGCTCCATGTGGCTACATAGAATTAGTGTGTTTTTTTGGTTTTTTCCTTGATTTTGTGATGTAGCTGTATGCATCATCCATAGGAGGATTACCAAAATGTAATTGTAAATGTGATCTGAAAGTTTAAAAATTAAGCATCTTTCTAATTGTTTGCTACCTATTAGAACCTCATTAAAAAATCTGGCAAGTTTTGTTAACTTTTCCAAAAATCTGGAATCCATTTTGGAAGTTAAAACATTTGTAACTTTGTCAACTAGCAAGATTATGCTAGAAAAGAAAAATGTTGGGCCGAAACACACTCAATATTGGGACCCTATTGGGCTTGAATTGGAAAAACATTGGAACCAAACTTTTAAGTATTTGAAGAATCCTTTTTAAATCAAATCAAAGGTTCCATCAAATTAAAATAAAAAGCCAAAACAAGAATTCAATGTTCTTGTTAAATTTCATTATAAAATCTAATGATCCCTCACATTTTATTCCATAAACCTAAGTCTGTTGACTATTTACTGTTTACAATTTTACGTTCGTTTGGGACCAGAGAGAGTCCATTAGATGAAAGGTAGATCATGGAGGACAGATTGTCCTCTGATACTGGCAGGATGCCACAGATTTGGCCAGGGCGACCGTGTCACATGAAAGAAAATGACATATCTTTACAAGAAAATATTTTCAGATGATTCTAATGAAAATTTTAAACACAGTAAAAGAATAAAGTGTCTGTAACATGTTTTTACAATTCATATATGACTAGTGGGCCCTTGTGCAATTGACTCAAATGCAATCATTTTCCAGAGCCCTAACACCATTCCAGCAGTTGACTCTATTCGGGCCTCCATACTATTTTACCAGATCCAAAATCTAGTTTAATTGTTTAGTTTTCTTTGATCCTTACCAGGGCTTTTTAAAAACAATTCCTTGAGTAGGTGCACTGGCTAGGATCCTCAGCATTAATTAGCAATAATGACGACTGTCCTGATGAACAAGTATATATTTTTGGGAATCCTGCTTAGTTCTAGCGACCTGTCTAAATCTGGCGACTTTTAGCTTTTCTTCCCTCAAAATATGGCGAATTTTTTTTTAATTCCAAAAATTTCCTTTGTTAGATTCGTCAGCCCATTTTTTTTGTCGCCAAGTGGTGAAAATTCGCCACAAAAAAAAACGCTGATCCTTACTTTGTGGTGTCACCTAATGGTGTATCTGGATAGAGCCAAACAACCTAGCTTTCAATGACATTAAATGGTATGACTCAAAACTAGGTAGGGTGATAGTGGAATCATCAAAACCCTCTAAAGCTTTATTTATAAAAACACACCACATATTCAGAAAATGTACATAAGTATTAAAAATAAGGGATAATTTAAAGGGTGTCGAATAAGTACAAACTAGATGTCAAAAACTTTCCATCTCAACAACCAATGGCTTGTAATAGGCCAATTGTGATGATGGGGGGTGTGTTTTGAAGGGGTGGAAATAGCTAGGCCTCCTGTTATTGCCTAACTTGAAATGAAAGATGCTTACATCCTTTGCAATATAATTAAAAGTTTTTGATAAAGAAAAGTAAACCAAGATAGAAAAGGGAAGGCCTGTTAGCCTTTTTAGGCTTCAAATAGCATTGGCACCCTCATGTACAAACACATCAACTTATTTGTGTAAACATCCATATATTTCAATTGTTAAAGGGAGGAATTGATTAATGGGGTGTTAGTCATAATAGTTCCTTTCTTTGGCTTGAGTTGCATTAGAAATAGCAAATCTGTAAGTTGTGCAAAATCGAGAAAATATATCTACACACATTGGGTTAGCTATGACAACATCTGTTAAAATGTGGATTCCATTTCTAGTGAGCAGAATGTCGATTCGTTGATGGGAGGAATTAAAAGTGGTTGAAGGAAACGCATGTAATTGTTTTCATCACATGTGCAAGCCAACATGTTGTGCAATGGTGACAAAAATGTCATGAATTGCATCATCAATCCTTATGAGCTTGTTGCCATGGACATAACGTAAGAGGTGGATACCCATAGGGTCGATAAGATGTGTGCACACAAATTGGGGGAGGCATATAATTAAAGGATGTGGTAGTTCGAGCTACATCCAAAATGTTGTGGAAAAAATTGGGGACAATTATCGAAAGGTTGGGAAGATCGGTCGAACTATAAGCCAAGCAATCGCCCTTGGGCCAGAACATGATAAAATTCAAGCACGAAGGCTTCAAATATCCCGTCAAAAAACATATTAAAGAAGGTATGATGGTGCAAACATTCTAAAATATAATCTTGAAAATGAACCATTTGTTGTCCAATGAGTTGTTTAAGAGGAGGGAAACATGTTCATGCTGGGGGTGATAAAAGATCACATGTTACTTTTAGGTATTGTTGGAAATGGAAGGTGTTGTTGTTGGCTTGCATTAAAACTTCAAGAACTAAGGGATGTTGGTTGACTATGAATTTAACCGCTATGATTGAATCTACAAGGGCTCAATTTCCTACTAAATAAGTTGTTGGGGCAATGGTGTATGTTGTTATGAGCCTGATGCCACCAAGAGTGGGAAAGAGGCTTATTATGGGTTAAAGGTTTTTCAGAACTATCAAAAGACCTTGAACCCAAGAGGCATCTAAACACTTAAAGGAGGGAGGAGTAAAAAAAAACAAGGGAATTTATGAAGGTGGGAAAAAAAGGTGTGCAACTTAATAAATATGATGGTTGTTGAACATAACAATGACTTATAATTCCAAAGGCTACTTGGATATCACCCAGTCTAGGGAAAAATGTCAACATGCCAAACATTTTTTAGTAAGATATTTTTTGTTAAAGATGATTTGAATGATGAGGTGTGTAATGGAACCCCCCAAGACTTTAATTTCTTTTGATGATGTGTTAAACTGAAATGGGGTGTCAAAATCATGTGACAAGCCATAAGTAGACCATGTTACACATTTTTAAGGTTGGATACAAAGACCTATCGGATGGAATTCAATTTGAAAATGTTCATATATAAAGGATATAATGGAAGGGGGTTGATGATGTGAATGTCATATGTAGTGGATGGAAATAAACAAGAAGGGAAATTGTTAATTATAGAACATAGTGCCCTAAGGTTAGTTAAAGCAAATAACGCCCTTCTTAAATGATCATTTTGATAAATTCCCATAACAAATGGGATGACTGGGACATTGCCATCACGATTATGGTGTCTGTAAAACATAGGAAATTCAAATGTATAGAATGCACAAACAAAGGGGATAAGTTGTATGATGTCTTCACCTATTGCATAAATTTCTTGAAATATGACCCCTTTTGACACTGAATTGAAGGTATTTGCGACATTAATTATAGAACAATTTAGTCAAAGTGAAGTTCCAAAGTGCAGTTGATGCCATGAATTATTATTTCACATTAATTGCTACTCTGAATTGGTGTGGGGATAAATGTGTTGCAAAGGCATCACGAAATTGAAAACATAAAGCATAACTTATGAATCAATACAACGTTCCATTATGACAATGGGATGAACTTCATTTGAAGGTTTGGTCATGGTTAAAAAGTAGGCTACCCTGAGGATATGTGTAATTTAATATGAAATAAGACCTTTTGTGATACGTGAACAAAGTTGAAACAATTATGAAAATCTATTCGTGGAATTTTATGGGTGAAACAATTATAGTGCACATGACTTTGTTGAAATGCAACAATGAACCAAATGGTTCAAAAATGTTAAGGTGTGGTAAAAAGTAAATGAAAATAAAACAAGATTCTAATGTATAGATGTTATTATAAATTCATCCTCCATGTTTGGACGTGATTTAAATGAAAGTTACATATAATCATATTTTAATGGACAAGTCATGTATATGATTAACATTTAAGTTTATACTAATTGTCATATCATGGCCATATTGTATATAACATAGGAAATATGATTGAACATGTAAACTACATGCATGTAAACATAAGGTAACTAATGTTGTTTGATACATAAACATATATACAAAATTTCATCTGACAAAAACTTAAATTCCATAAATTAAATCCAAGATTATGATTTAAGTTGAAAAATTCCAAGTTGGTCACAAATTCATGTTTATCATGTTTAAATGATGTTGGGAAGAGATGTTAATGATGTCAAATGTGTTTCCAATGCGAACATTGTAAAACATGTATTTATATTTAGTGATAGAATTTGTCGTGACCTTAGTTTTGGGCTCGCAACCAAGGCAAGGGCTTGTAAAGGTGCGGGCCGAAAGTGAAGTCCAAGAGTCACATTTCATGTAGGAGGGTGTGAGAAAATGAACCCACACACTCCCAAGTGGGTTCCCACCTTGGGAATTGGAATCCCAATGGACTCACAAATATTCTAGGAGCGATTTCAAGGGCCAAAACTCATTAGATTAAAGAATTCCTTATACCATTGAAAAGTTCTTTAAAATAGATGTTTAAAATGGGCTCGCACATCTTATTTAAATATTTAAAACATAAATTATGGCCAAAAGAAGGGCCGAAACTCAAGGTGCCAATTTGACTCCCAACCACAAAAAATTTGGAATCACCCTAATTTATTAATGTGCATGTGGTGTGCCACATATCGTTGGAAATCTATCAATGAAGGCTACAACTTTACTTTAGACCTCACCTCAATCGAAAGTTTGTACAAAATGTTATGGGCCTCCAAAGTCGCAAGAATCCCAATTTCAGGAATTTCGAGACTCCCAACTTGGGAGTTTTAAAACAAAATGACATTTGGATGTAGCCCCCATGGCTAATCATAGATAATATTATATTAGTGGTGGCTTCCTCCAAATTCGAGTCATGGTGAGTCTTGTGAATCTATGTATGCCCATGGTTCATTCATGCACCAAGAGTGTTCCAACTACGCACTAACCAACTTGTTTGTTTGGTTTGTGCAAATCTGTGTGAATAATTGATTAGATTGTCACTCGTCCTAGTCCCTATCCTAGAGTTTTAGCACACCCTTTTACCTTCGAAGTGCTATGAATTATGGAATGTATTCCAACTCTTTCTCCTTTCATTGTTTTCATCTTTGGACTTGTAATTGAATCTATCAAGGAGTTTCGGGGTGCATCAGTATTAACATGCATTGCATGCTTTCATTTAATGCATGATGGATGTAAAATAAGGTTGAATTTCTTTGTGTTATTCCCATAAGTGCATTACTTTTACATGTTCTTGCCCAACCTAATCATGTTTAACTTCATGAAATTGTGTAAAGCTTGTAATTGAAGGCCATTGAATTTACCTCCAATGGCAATTGAAACACATAACATATTACAAAATGTCAAATGGGCATACATGCATATTTAGGTACATGTTGAAAGTTTTTCAATTTTTGGGCCATCATACCCTAAGTTTGGCTTACTTTACAGATAACTTTAATGTCTATGCATTATTGAGCCTCAAATTTTACAATCAATTTATTTTGTAATAAAAAACTTCTAGAATAAAATTGAACTTGTTTTTAACAAAAAAAAAGACTTCAAATATTTGCATTAAAAGGTACATTGGAACCTTCAACATGTTGTAATGGCATGATGTGCATAAATTATAATATGAACATGAAAACATATTACAATTGATAATAAAGTTTGTTGAGATATTCCACATGTCATATTGACACATTGAACCAAATTTTTTTTTGTGGATGTTCATTGAGTTGTAGGTTCCAAACTACCACCTAAAGTGCTTGCTTTCAAAAATTCCATGAAAAGAGTAATGAAAATTGGATTTTCTTTGACTAATAAGGCTTAGGAGTATCGATTTTTTTTGTGACAAATTTCCATCCAAATACCATCCTCATTGAAATGGCCTTAGATTTGGAGCTCTTACAAAACCTTGCTAAAATAATTGTAATTTAACTTTCAACAATAAAATCACTCTAAATTTAATAACTTTGGCTTGTTGGTTTGGAAATTTGGAAGCCTCTTGAGCTTGACAAGGGGGTGCCAACAGCTTGTCAGCTCAGATCTACTTTTCTACTTCAATAACAATAATAATAATAAATTAAGAAACCACAACTGTGCATGTTGAGAGCTTTGCAATAGTACCAAAGACTTAGGGGGACAGTTTTGCAAGATTAAGGTGTGATCACAAAACTAACAAAGTGTGTCGCATTGTGGCCTTGCCATTTACATTAACAAGTATTTTAAGGCAAAAAATAATTATGGTAACTCAAATATTTCACCATGCAAAAATATAATCTTCAAAAAATCCTCTAAAAGGAACCAAAATCCTTCAAGATATTGTAATTCTATAACTAATCTCAAGTTTCAACACAAGCCAAAATATCATCTTTCAAAAATCCCTATATAAAAATAGACCTATTACCTGGGGGTTCAAAAAGCCCTTAAGCTACTATACTCTATAATGAATCTAAACACAATATCCTTGCCTTGGTAGGCTAAGGCCCACTTTAGATGACGGTCCAGGGTCCAATTTCCTAGGAATCAATTTGGACTCATTTGAAGCAAATTGAATCCTTGAGTTGGACTGTACCTTGGTCTATAGCCTGATTCTTGGTTCTCCAAATCAGGAGCTCTCCTATTAGCACTGTTTTTTGGTCCAAACCAATTGATTTTCCCTCCAAAACAGGTGCCATGTAGGTTTAGCCTTAATTTGCCACTTTTTGGTCTTGGACCCTTGTCCAAAGGCCTTGGGACAAATTTAAAGCTTTCGACCAATAAGATTGCTTGAATTCATCGGTCACTGGACCTTGGACCCTCATTTAAAGTCGACCTTAGTATACAGATACCAGATGCCTGCACAGCCCAATAGAGCAACAAAATCCCTTAGAAAAACTGATATCACATGTATGACATGATCAGTAGTTTTGTTTTTATTTTGTTTATTTTTGACGTAAAAAACCTGGCGCGAATTTCCCAGTGTACTGGGAGGGCAATTTACGAAGCATAATAACTCCTGTGCTGAGAGGAGGCACTTTCTGGTCTGGGGGTGTGCATTTTTTTTCTGAAATGCCTGTGTTAATTTTAAAAAAAATTTACTGTAATACACAGAGGGTACCAGAAGTATATCTTTCAGGTATAAAAATTGTATTTTTACTGTGATACCTAGAGGGTACTCACCTGGTACCTACCGGGTATCACAGTGATTTTTTAATAAAAACCTCTGCAGCTGAATTTGTGCCAGGTAAAGCCCTAGGGCGAGGGCATTCCTAAAATAACCAGCCTTCAGCCTGGGGGGCCGCTTATTTTGGGATGCCCCTGCCCCTGGGCTTTAACCCACACTTCAAGGGTAAAAGTTGAAAGATTGGGGTCCGTTTCCATATCTTCCGTTCACCCACGACCCAACGAAACTAATTTGGTCAAATGATGGCTAAAGGGTTGCTATGTTTACTTCATTAATTTTCAACTTACTACTGTAGTACCTTGGTGTATTCAGCACATGGATGTCGAATAATTTATTTATGTTAAGTTTCTTGGTTCAGCAATTAGGTTTTTAATTTTTAAAAATTGACAATAAAAGTTAAATTATATTGTAAGGTATAATCATTTCAAACATTTTGAATTGTTTTACTAATCGTGTGGACCTTTGCTTACTATTTTCCAATTAGAACTCTACAATCTTTCAAAATTTCGACAAATTGAAATACATTTATAAAATTTTTGGCACATTTTAAAATAATTTAATTTATGCCAAAGTTGTCAAGGTTCTCTTGTATGTGTAAATCACAAATGCATTTAGGATCAAAATTATGTATGTTTATTACATAGTTATGGAAATTTATGTTTTTGTTTACATAAATATTTTTTCACCTTTTTATTATTTATGTATAACTAGTATGTCACACCATTCTCCTACCATGGACTTCATATAAATTACAACAAAACCTTTTGAAATTAAAATTTTCATATTTTTCACAATTTTATTTCATGAAACATTACGTTCATACGACAACTTATTTTTATCAAGTGAAAGTGTTTCCAAAGGTCACAAACACTCATTTATATACTAACCAAAAGGAAATTAAACAAGAAATTTTCTAAAATTTATAATCACATAGTTCCCCCATGTGATTTAACATGTATAATAAAGTGGCAAAAAAATTTCATATAAATTATCATGTGTGAGTCAATGCACATTAATGTGGTAAAGACTTTTCACATGACTTTCACATAAATTAACATGTGAAAGTCAATGCACTTTAATGTGTTAAAAACTTTTCACATGATTTTTCACATAAATTACTATGTGAAAGTCAATGCACCTTAATGTGTGCCAAAAAAAATTCACATGACTTTCACATAAATTATCATGTGAAAGTTAATGCACCTTAATGTGCTAAAGACTTTTCACATGATTTTTCACATAAATTATCTTGTGAAAATCAATGCACCTTAATGTGCTAAAGACTTTTCACATGATTTTCACATAAATTATAATGTGAAAGTCAATGCACCTTAATGTGCCAAAAACTTTTCACATAAATTACTATGTGAAAGTCAAGCACCATGATTAAATCATAATTAAACTATGAAACCTTACCAATAAGTAAATCAACAAACTTACTTGCTAAATAATTACATAGGTCATAGTTTAATTACATCAGGTTACATCACTCCCAAACTCATTATTGATTCCATTTTCGAATCACATATCCAAAACTTTTTTCAATTTGTCATGATTAATGCAATTTGGATATGGTGAGCCATCAACATTTTCAAGCTCATAAGATTCATTATCTACAAACGCCTTCCTGATAATAAAAGGTCTAAACCACTTGGGCAATAATTTTTTATAAGCCCTACAATGATGTCAAGCATCAAACATCATGAAAAAGTCACTTTATTTTTTACCTTCTTATCAGAAACCTTCTTTTGTTGAGCCTGCATGATTTCAATGGATTGGTGGGCTATCAACAATAGTGCACCTAACTCATTAAGTTACAACAATTGATGGCATTAGGATTAATCTAAAAGAAGTCTCATCATTGTGGTAGTGCGTAAAGTCATTATTTCTAGTTTAATGGGTAAAAGTGCTTCAATCCCATAGGTTAAATGAAAAAATTAATACCATGTGGTAGTTTTGTATGTGGTGTTATAAATTCACACAACATGTTGGATTTGAGATCCCATCACAAATGTTCACATGAACCTCAACCTCTTTTGTTAACATGGAACATAATGTCTTACTGGTCCATTCTACTAGGCCATTAGTGCTAGGTTTATACATAGTGATAAACTTATGTTTCACTACAAGACATGTTAATAAGTTTTCCACACCTCACTCAAAAATAGAGAACCATTATCAGAAATAATGTCGAATGGTGTCCCAAATCAAACAAAAAGTCGTTCATATAGAAATCGTGTTACTTTTTTTTTCACTACGAATTTCAAGGCACGTACTTCTACAAACTTTATGAGGTAGTTTGTGACAACCACAATGAATTGATTCCCTTTCCTGGTCACTGGTAATGGCCCCATTAAATCAATTCCCCATTTTTCAAAAGGTCCCAAAGGTAGTATGGGGTGTAGAGGGCCATTCACAATAGACCTTTGTGCATAAGTTTGACATACATCATAACTCCTGTAATAATCATCTGCATCCTTGAAGAACGTGGGCTAGTAATAACCTACCTGCAAAATCTTTTATGTTATAATTTGTCTTGCAAAGTGGCCTCCATAAAACTCATCATGAAATTCATATAAAAGACATGAGCTTTCACCATTTCCAATGGTTCGTCGCAAAACACCATCTCTTCCTTGGAAGTAAAACCTATTATCAAATAATTTTGACTTTTGAACACAATTTGTTTTCACACCACTTTTGTGGCTCCAATTAAAAACCTCATGCTATCCAAGTATAAATGATTTCTCAATATTCCTCAGTTGTTTTTTTTACATTGATGGCCATTATTGTTGCATCTGGAATGTCATCATCCTTTGAAACATCACCCACTCCTTCGTATGCCCTTATAAGGCCATCAACATTGTCATGCCACCTTCTTAGACAATGAATAATGTCAATGTCGAATTCCTCCATTAATAACACCATCAAACAAATTGACCACTTGGATTGGATTTGTTGACCAAGTAGGTTAATGCCTTGTGATTTGTCACAATTTTGGCTTTATACCCCAACAAATAATGGCTGTCGCAACCCTAGCTTTGGGCTTGCGACCAAGGCAAAGGGAATTACAAGGGTGCGGGCCAAGGGGAAGCTCGGGAGTAAGCCAAGAGGAAGCCCAGGAGTTAAGCCAAGAGGAAGCCCGGGAGTCAAGGCAAAAGGAAGCCCGGGAGTCACATCACATACTCCCGGGAGTGCAAGAGTGTTAGAAAGTGTGAGGCAGTGAGCCCTCACACTCCCAAGGCAACTCCCACTTGGGGAGATGGAGTCCCGGTGGACTCCCGAAACTTCAAAGAGCGATTGCAGGGTGAAACCTCAATGGATTGTGGCGTTTTTTATATCAATGGAAAGCTCTTGGAGCGTAGATGTTTAAAATGGGCTCGCTTGGCTCATTTGGACACCTGAAACACAAGTTATGGCCAAAAGAAGGGCCGGGAGTCGAACTGCCAGTTTGACTTTCGACCACAAAAAGTCGAGAATCGACCTCTTCCCGATGTCCGATTCGGGAGTGCGACATGGCGTTGAAAAGCTCTCGACGAGAGTTACAACTTTGCTTCAGACTGCATCGTGATCGGAGGTCTGATCGCAAAGTTATGGGGCTCCAAATTCCCGGGAGTCCCATTTGGCGCGATTTCGGGACTCCCGCGCGGGAGTCCCGGGAAAAATAGCCATTTGGATGTGGGCTCCGTGGAGAGTCACAGAGTATACTATAAGGGGGAAGGTGATGGCTTCCCCCAAGGTCCGGGCCGTGGTGAGTCTTGTGTGTCCGTGTTGCCCGTGGCTTGTCCCAACACCAAAAGGATCCAGAATGAGTTCTAACCACTTTGTGTGGTTTCATGCAGGCCCGTGTGAGTGAGTAAGCTTGTTAATTTTTCCTAGTCTTTCCCGGGACTTCTAGCACGCCCCTCTCACCCCCTCTAGTGCTGGAAGTCGGGATCGTGCTCCAAGTTCCAACTCCTTCCGCATTGCCGCATACTTGGACCCTCAAGTGGGTC
>Ga0116229_10010355_pt1 | contig 14010 bp, 9 predicted proteins | sample S1TSphgellanicum_3_FD_87313 | JGI IMG/M metagenome (GOLD analysis project Ga0116229, IMG submission 87313) | Host-associated microbial communities from peat moss isolated from Minnesota, USA - S1T2_Fc - Sphagnum magellanicum MG | ecosystem: Host-associated > Plants > Peat moss > Unclassified...
AGCCCAGCCGCGCCGACGCCCCCGCAATGAACTCGCCGGAAAACAGGCGCTTCTCGGCCGGCGCCGTCGGGTCCTCGATCCTCTCGATCAGCATGGTCACCGCCGCCTCGGTCATGCGCCGCACCGGCTGGCGGATCGAGGTGACGCGATAGCTCTCCCAAGTGGCAGGCCCCGACCCGTCAAAACCCACCACGGAGATGTCCTGCGGGATCGCCAGGCCAAATTCCGCCCGGCACGCATCGATGGCGCCGATCGCCATCAGATCGCTCACACAGACAATGGCATCGAAGTCCCGCCCGGTCTTCATCAGGGCGCGCACACCCGCCACCCCGCTCTCGTAGCTGTAATCCCCCCGCACCACCGGAACGGCGGTGATCGATGCCTGCGCCAGCGTATCCAGCACCGCCTGCCGCCGGTCTTCGCCCACCGAGGAATCCTCGGGCCCGGCAATCACCCCAAAGCTCTTGTGCCTGGCAGCGAGAAGCCGGGTAACGAGGCTCTGCTCTCCGGCAACCGAGTCGCAGGAAACCGAGGCGGCCGGGGCAGATGGCGAGGTGCGGTTATACAGGACCAGCGGCACGCGATGCTCCTCGAACAGCCTTACCTGCTTGTCGGAGAGCCGGGCGGCGCAGATCACGCCGTCCACGCTATGGCGAAAAACCTGGTCGAGCGTGCCATCCACATCGCTCTCGGCATTCAGGGCAAAGAGCAGCACGCGCATGTCACGCGCGGTCAGCCGGTGCGTCAGCTCGGCCAACACCTCCGGGTAATAGAGATTGGTCAGGCTGGAAATGAGCACCGCCGCCAGGTTGGTGCGGCGTGAGATCAAGGCCTGCGCCAGCGCGTTCGGCCGGTAGCCCAGCTCTGCCGCCACCCTCATCACCAGTTCGCGGGTCTTCGGCGCTATGCTGGCGCCGGGCGCAAAGCAGCGGGAAACCGCCGATTGCGACACGCCGGCAGCGCGCGCCACGTCATAAGACGTGGCACGCCGGCCCAATGCCGGCGCCGGCCCGCCTTCCTCGCCTGGATGATCGATCAGCACACGCCTTGACATTACACCTCGTGGCCATTTCCGGGGCAGACCCACCACCCCACCCTGCAGCCGGGCTGCCTTAACATGGGCACGTTTGCAGCGATGAATGAATAGCCACTGCTTCGCAGAAAACCGGTTGCGAATTCATGCATTCGGATGCAAAAGACCCGCACGCCGGCGGCGGCCGGTGAAAAGATGGAGATGACGATAATGGCACACGCTTCAGCGCCAAAGGGCTTTGCCGGGCGCGTAGACTATGTGAAAGCCCCGGCGCGCGATCAGATCGCCGATACCGGCGAAGTCGCCGGACTGGTGGCCCGCGTGCTGCACGATGTGCGCGCCAATGGCGACGCCGCCATCCGACGCTACGCCCTGGAATTCGACCGCGCCGACCTGGAACGCTTCGAAGTGACCCCAGCGGAGCGCAAGGCGGCGGTGGACGGGCTGGAACGGCAAACCCGCGCCGATACCGAATTCGCCATCGAGAATGTGCGCCGTTTCGCGCAGGCGCAGCTCTCCACCATCCTGACGCTGGATGTGGAGCCGCTGCCCGGCCTGCATCTCGGCCATCGCGTCATCCCCATCCAACGCGTCGGTGCCTACGTGCCCGGCGGCCGCTTCCCGCTGCTCTCCGCCCCGATCATGACCATCGTGCCCGGCAAGGTGGCCGGCTGCGACGAAGTGGTGGCCTGCCTGCCACCAAACGCCCATACCGCCATGATCGCCGGCTGCCACCTTTCCGGGGCTGACCGAATCTTCCGCATCGGCGGCGCCCAGGCCATCGCAGCCATGGCCTACGGCACCGAAACCGTGCCGCAGGTGAACAAGATCATGGGCCCAGGCAACGCCTATGTGAACGAAGCCAAGCGCCAGGTGTTCGGCCCGGTCGGCATCGACCAGCTTGCCGGCCCCTCGGAAATCTTCGTGGTCGCCGATTCAACCGGCAATCCCGAGCTGATCGCCACCGACCTGCTGGCCCAGGCGGAACACGATGTGCGCACCCGGGTCGGCCTGATCACCACCGACCGCGCACTGGCCGAAGCCACCCTCAAGGAAGTGGCCCTGCAGCTCAAGGTGCTGGAAACCGCAAAAATCGCCGGCGAGAGCTGGGATAACTACGGCGAAATCGTGCTCTGTGCCGACGACGACGCCATGATCGCCTATTCCGACGAGGTCGCCGCCGAACACCTGCAGGTGCACACCGCCGACCCGATGGCGTTCTCGAAAAAGCTGCGCAATTACGGCTCGCTGTTCATCGGCGAAAACGCCAGCGTGGTCTATTCCGACAAAACCGTCGGCACCAACCATACCCTGCCTACCATGGGCGCTGGCCGCTACACCGGCGGGCTGTGGGTGGGCTCCTACGTGAAAATCGCCACCTACCAGTGGCTGGAGCCAAACGCCGTGGCGGCAATCGCCCCACCCGCCATCCGCCAAAGCGCCAGCGAAGGCCTGGACGGCCATCGCCGCGCCGCCGCGGCGCGGCTGCGGTGATCTGAAGGCAAGGCCAGGGGCCCTGCCCCTGGACCACGCTGGGGCCAGAGGCCCCAGACCCCCGATCCTGGAAGGCAAGGAAGGGGGCATTCGGACGCCTCGTCCAACGATGCGGGTGATGCCCCGGTCCTTGCCTTGCGAAAATTGCCGGTCCAGGGCGGCTTCGCCCTGGTGGGGGTCCAGGGGGCAAAGCCCCCTGGCCTTCCCTCAAACCGGCGCGGTCTCGAACGCCGGCCGCGCGGGGTTATCGGAGCCGCGCACGAGATAGGCCAGCATCGGCACTGAGGCGGTATTGCGGAAGGCGTGGCTGAGGCCGACCGGCACGGAGAGTGTGTCACCGGCGCCGAGCATCAGCGCGCCATCGGCCCAGCTGATTTCCAGCGTGCCGGCCTGGATGAAGATCACTTCGGCTTCGCTGCGGGCATGGCTGGGGATATAGGCGCCGCTCTCCAGGCGCAGGCGGCGCAGGTTGAAGCCGTGCCGCCACCAGCCTGCGATCGGGCCTGGGCCGAACCCGTCTTGGGTGGCCTGCGGGGCGATGATGCTGGCTTCGTCCACGCCTGGCGCGGCGAGCGGAGAGGCTGGATTGGCCTGGATCTCGGCTGCGGCGAGTTTGCACTGCGCCAATTTGTCGAGCGGCGGGGTTTTCAGGGCCGCGAGTTCCTCGGCGCCGGGCCCGGTTTCCAGTTCCACGTCCTTGAGTTCCGGCTGGCCGGAGGATGTGTCGATCAGCCGGCCGCCTTTGGCGAGCTTCAGGCCGAAATCGGTGGCAGCTTCCAGCACAGCCGGCGCCCAGGTCACTTTGCCGGGGTCGTCTTCGCCGAGCACGGTGAACAGGAAGCCGCTGCCCTCGTCGAGTTTCCTGAACCCGCGGAACATGCGGGTTGGCACGGAGACCACGTCGCCGGGATCGATATCCAGCGTGCCGTCTTCCTTGTTTGGACCGAACAGCAATTGCCACCGGCCGGAATGCACCACGAACACCTCGGCCGTTTCATGGCTGTGCTGTGAATTGATGCATCCGAAGGGCTGCCGGGCGGCGCCGATATTGAAGCCGTGCGGCTCGGTGATATGCACGTGCTGCTCGGGGCTTTCGGAGACGCCGGCGCCGATGATGGTAAAGTTCTCCTTTTCGGTGGAACCTGGCGTACGGGTATCGATGAAGGCGGTACGGCACGGGATCAGATCGGCATACCGAACGAGGCGCGCGGTCATCGCGGCTTGCGTCCATACGGGCACTGGATGTTCCATCTCTTCAGCCTGCGGCAAAAACGTGGTTGCATTCGAATGCATAATGGGTAAGACATCCGCACCGACAATTCAAGGGCCGAGACGGTAAAAGGCGTGACAGCGATGCAACTCCCGACTCAGGCGCCGGCGCCTGGCGCGCTCCCTGTGCTGCTGCTGCCGGGCACGCTATGCGATGGGCGGGTATTCGCGAAGCTGGCGGCGCTGCTGCCCGGCCGCGATATCAGGCTGGCCGACATGACCGGCGCTGCCTCCGCGGCGGAGCTTGGGGCGAAAATCGTGTCGGCGGCACCAGCGCGCTTCATCGCCATCGGGTTTTCGCTGGGCGGTATCGCCGCCCTGGAAGTCGCCGCTTTGGCGCCGGAGCGGGTGGCGGGGCTGGCCCTGATCGGCAGCAGCGCGCGCCCCGACAAGCCGGGCGGGGCGGTTGGCCGCCGCGCCGATGTTGCTGAGGCAGAGCTTATGGGCATTGGGCCGTTCGTGCTGGAAAAGCTCTGGCCGCGTTATGTCGGCCGCGCGGCGCGAACGGATAGGGCGTTGCAAAGCCTGGTGCTGGACATGGCGGAGTCGCTCGGGCCTGCGGTATTCGCATCCCAGACGGAGGTGGCGATCAGTCGCGCCGATAGCCGGCCGCGCCTGGCCGGCCTGACCATGCCGGTGCTGGTTCTGTGCGGCGAGGAGGATGCCATGTGCCCGCCGCTGTTGCAGCATGAAATTGCCCAGGCGGTGCCGCACGCGGCACTGCATATCATCCCTGGCGCCGGCCATTTCGTGCTGCAGGAATCTCCAGCAGCGCCGCGGCACATCGCTGCCTGGCTAGACACAGTTCCAGACGTTTGATTTTCACCCAGATACCAAGAATGCTGCAGCAAGGAGTGGCTTTTATGAACAACGACACCGTCGCCAAGCCGGAGCGTACGCCGGCGCAATCACAGCCCGAGGAGAGCCGGGCCGTTCTCCAGGTGGAGCGGCGGGATTTCACCCAGCTGGTTCCGGAAAACCGGCAGCGCGTGCAAAGCATGCGCGGCTTCGATGAATGCTATACCGACATTGTCGATTACATCATCCGCTGCACCCACAAGATCTGGGACGAACGTGATGTCGGGCTGATTTACACCCATTATACCCATAATTGCGTGGCCTATAGCTCGCTCGGCACGGTGTATAACCGGGAGGATGTGGTCCGCGAAACCATTCAGCGCATCGTCGAACTGCCAGATCGCCGCGGCATGGCAACCCAGGTGATCTGGCGCGGCAACGACATTGACGGGTTTTACACCTCGCATCTCGTCACCGGCACTGGCCGCCACACCGAATATGGCATGTATGGCAAACCCACCGGGCGCAGCTTCGTGGCGCGCACCATTGCCGATTGCATGATTCTGGAAAACAAGATTTATCGCGAGTGGCTGGTGCGCGACAACATGGCGCTGATCGTGCAGCTTGGTCTGGATCCGCATGCTTTCGCGATGGATATGGCGCTGAAGCAATTCGAAAAAGGCCAGACCATGGTGGAGATCGGCGAGAATCGCCGGCTGCTCGGCCAGTATCCGCCGGAAGCGAAAGCCGATATTTCCATCGCTCACACCGACAGCGAGGCGTTGCTGCTGGAATGGCTGCACCACATCTACAATAAGCGCATGTTCGGCAAGATCCACGATATCTATGCCAGCAGCGTGCAGTGGCACGGACCGATGATGCGCGAATTATTCGGCGTGGCGGCGGTGCTGCAACAGACGATGCGCCTGGTGGCGATGATCCCGGACGGGTCTTTCGTGCCACAGCATATCTGCTCCAATCCCTGCGAGGAGGGCGGTGAGAAGATCGCGCTGCGTTGGATCATGGATGGCCACCATCTTGGCTATGGCACGCTGGGCGCGCCGACCGGTCACCGGCTTTTCGTGATGGGAATGAGCCATTTTCACATCATCGACGGCAAGATCGTCGATGAATGGGTGGTGTATGACGATCTGGCGATGCTGGTGCAAACCAAGCTGGGCGCGCTTGCGGCGGGGTAGGAAAGCCATCGAGGCAAACAGGCAGCCTGCCTCATTTGCCTCGATCCACGGTGATCCGGTAGCGCGCAATCCAGTCATCGCGGTTATCCTGCGTCATTGATCCCTGGAAAATATTCTCGGCCAGCGGTGACGCAGGCGCGCCGGCGGGCAGGCCTGCGAGTATCGCACAGCCATAGGCGGTGAGATCCGCATTGGCGCTGCGCAGGATCGTCTTGCCGGTCAGCCCGGCGAGAAAACGCAAGAAATAATTGCTTGCCGAAAGCCCGCCATCCACGCGCAGCACATCGCCCAATGCGATACGCCGGCCCATCGCCTCGATCACTTCGCACGTCTGCAAGGCCACGCCTTCCAGGATGGATTGTTGCAGATCGCGGCGCGTGGTTGCAGTGGTCATGCCAATCCATTGGCCGCGCGCCGTCCGATCCCATTGCGGGCAGGCCAGGCCCGATAGAGCGGGGACGAAAACCAGCCCGCGGCCGATGGCCGGCTCTTCGGCAAAGTCGCGCAACTCCGAAGCATCGCCGAGCAGGCCGATTCGCGTGGCCCATTCCACTGTGGCACCCGCATCGTACACCCCGCCTTCCAGCGCGTAGCGAGTCTGCGCCTGAGTTTGCCAGGCAAGGGTGGAAATCAAGCCGCTCGCATCCGGCACTGGCGCCGTGTCGCCGGCGAGCGCCAGCGCGAAGGCACCGGTGCCGAAAGTGATCTTGGCGTCGCCCGGCTGGGTGCAGCCATGCCCGAATAACGCGGCCTGCTGATCGACGATGGAGGCGCATATAGGGGAACTCCGGTATACACCGAATGCGCCGGCACTGGGACGAATCGGCGCCAGAACCTCCGTTGGCACGCCAAATATCTCGCATAATCTTGCGTCCCAGGAGAGCGTTGCCAGGTTCATCAGCCCGGTGCGTGAGGCGGTTGTCGGATCGGTGGCGTGTAGGCCGACCAGATGTTGCAGCAGGAAGGTGTCGGTGGTTCCCAGTCTCAGCCGGCCGGCGGAAAATGCCGCTCTGACCTCAGGGTTTTCGGCCAGAAGCCAGGCATATTTCGCGGCGGAGAAATAGCAATCGAGCGGCAGACCGGAAAGCCGCCTCGTCTCGTCTTCCAGCCCCTTGGCCTTCAGCCGTTGCACCAGCGCATCGGCGCGCTGGTCCTGCCAGACGATAATCGGCGAGAGCGGCTGCAGACTCTGCCCATCCCAGGCCAGGCAGCTTTCGCCCTGGTTGGCCAGGCCGACCGCATCCACCCTGCCCGCCTTATCCAGGCATTGTCTGACATTCCGCAGAATCTCCAGCGGATCGTGTTCCACCCAGCCTGGCTGCGGGTAGATTTGCCGGTGCCGCACAGATGCCATCGGAACCGGCGCCGCATCGCCATCGAACAGATGCGCCCGCGTGCTCGTGGTACCCTGGTCGATGCCGAGAACCCGCATATCCTAGCGCTCCCCCGCCAATGCCCCGGACTCGATACCAAGCATGATGTCGCCGGAGGCGGCCAGGCCCGCAAGTGCCGCCAGCGGAATAAGGATACGCCGTTCCGGCCGCGTGGATATGCGCTTGGACCAAATCCTGGCCCCGTTTTGCCGGACCGTCATCCGCCCTGTCACCGTCTGGGCAACACGGAGTTGCAGATGGTCCAGATGGGTCGCGGACCGTGTCCCGCCAGGCGGAAAGATCATGTGCGGAACGCAGAATTTTATCCCAGGCCCGCAGATCACCCGAATCCCGCAAACAGGGGGCGGCAGACGGCCATCCAGATCATCGGCCACCGCCTGGCCAATCCGGCGGCCTTCGCGAAAACACCAGCCCGCCGTTTCGATCGGCCGCAGCACATTGCCCGCGGCAAACAGGGCAGGATCGGAGCAGCGGCCAAATTGGTCGATCGCCGGGCCGCCACTGCACGGATCCAGCGCGAGCGACGCCGCCTGACCCAGCGCCGCTTCCGGCACGAATCTGCCGGTGAACACCACGCCGTCACACGCGATCGGCACGCACCGCCCAGACCCGGACTGGACCTGCACGCGCTCCACCCGGCTCGCGCCTTCGATGGCCGCAATATGCGCGCCGAAATAGGCGGGCACGCCAAGCAGCGTTGGAAACAGGCCGAACGGCCATCTGGCCACCGGCCGGTCCGCCGACTCGATCACCGCGGCAGGTCTTATCCCGTGGCTGATGCATGTCCACAGCGCGGACAGTCCAACCAGTTCGGTGCCGACAATAACCGGCCGCCGGCAAGCGGGCTGCATCCGTTCCAGATACAGACAGGCCTGCAACGCACCGGTGGTGATTACTCCAAGCGGGCGCGCGCCGGAAACCAGCCGCGCGGACCGAGGGGTTTCGCGCGCACCTGTGGCGAGCACCACGCGCCTGGCCTCGGCACCCAGCATTCCATCCGGTGTCGCTACCGACAGACATCCATTCGGCTGCAACGCCACAACGCTATGGCGCGGCCGGATATCTACCCCGTGTGCGACGGCCAGTTTGCGCAGCCGGCGCGCATAATGCGGGCCGGTGAGCGGAAACCCGAATTCGCGCATACCGAAAGCTGGATGGCCGCAATGGCGCGGCACACCGCCCGCCTGATCCTCCCGCTCAAACACGATCACCCGGCCCACCTGGCGCAAGCGTAGCGCGATCGCGGCACCAAGGCCGGCCGGGCCGCCGCCAATAATGGCAACATCGCAGGCCACGGCTTCAACCATTGGCAACCGGCGAGGCGAAATGGCCTGTTGTGATGCGTGCCAGCTTGGCGCCGCAGTAAAATCCCTGGCACCTGCCCATGCCGGCCCGGGTGCGCCGTCGCAGCCCGCCAAAATCGCCTGGCGGCACAGCCGAGCACAGTGCCGCCTCGATCTCGCGCCGCGTCACCATCTCGCAATGGCAGATAATCTCGCCATAGCCGGGACTCTGCCAGTCGCGTGGCAAATGCTCGGCGAGATTGGGCATCGATATTTGGGTGCGCGGTGTTCTGGCCGGGTGGCTCCGGCCCGCAACCGATTGCAGAAGGCTTGCGGCGTAGCTGGCCAGGCCAAGAGCCGATGTCAGGCCGGTAGAGCGGATGCCGCCAAGGGTGATCCAGTGCCGGTGCGGCTCATGGCGAATGCGATACGCCTTGGTGTCGCTGGCGGGGCGCAGGCCGGCATAAATGGCCGTGATCGGCATGGTTTCCAAAGCGGGCAGCATGGAGATGGCTGTTGCCACCAAACCACCGAGGGCCGCTTCGTCAACAGCCGCAATGTCCCGCGCTGTTTGCTCCTCCGCCGTCGGCCCGACCAGCAGATTGCCGAAAATGGTGCGCGCCAGCACCACGCCCTTGGTGCGCTCGGTCGGCACCGGCAGGATAATCGTGGTCAGCAGCCGGGACGCCGCCTTGTCGAACACCACGAACTGGCCTTTCCGCGGCCTGATCTCGAAATCCGCGTCGCCCAGGCAGCGGCGATCGACCAGGTCGCCATACAGCCCCGCACAATTGATCACATGCCGGGCGCGCAGCGTGCCGCGCGCGGTGTGCAGCCGCCAGACATCGCCATCGAAATCGCCGGCCAGCACCTCCGCCTGGAACCAGGCCTGCGCGCCGAGCGCCACCGCCTGGGTGAGATAAGCGAGCGGCGCCGACCAAGGATCGATCACGTGCTCGCCCGGCACCAGAAGCGCCGCGCGCAGATGCGGGGCCAGGCCGGGTTCACGCGCACGTGCCTGCCCGCCCGTGATCAGCCGGGCATCGCCTACGCCATTTTGCCGCGCGATCTCGCCGATGCCCTCTAGCGCCGCCTGTTCCGCCGGGGTCCATGCCACCACCATGGCGCCGGTTTCCAGCAGCGGCAGGTTCATCTCGCCCCTGATCGCCAGATATTCCGCGTAGCCTGCCTGCATTGTTTGCCATTCAAGGCTGCCTGGCGGTGCGTCGAAGCCGGTGTGCAGCAGGGCACTATTGGCCTTGCTCGCCCCTGCCAGGATATCGGGCGCCTTTTCCAGCAGCGCCACCTTGGCGCCCGCCAAAGCCATGCGCCGCGCCACCGCGCAGCCCACCACCCCGCCGCCGATCACCGCCACATCCGCGCGGCAATTGTGATCGAGGGGCTGGCTTGGTAGGCTGGGACTTGCTGAGCCGGAGCAATCGGTCAATACCATGACCATTCGGTAGAATTGTTTGACTGTTTCGTCAACGCATTTTAGGGGTCAGGATAGGCTGAATGAAGCCCGAACAGCGCCGCGAGCGGATTGTTGATATTGTCCGCGCGCGTGACCGGGTGACGGTCGACGAACTGGCCGGCCAGCTAGGCAGCTCTCGCGAGACCATCCGCCGCGATCTCGGCGCGCTCGCGGATGGCGGGCGGATCCGCAAATTCCATGGCGGCGCCAGCGCGCGCGAGCCGCCGAAGGAAGGCCCGTTTTCCGACCGTATGGGCGAAGCGTTGCGGGAGAAGCGCGCTGTCGCCGCGGCCGCGGCGGCCTTGTTCGAGGCCGGCAGCACCATGTTCGTCGATGTCGGCACCACCACCCTGATCTTCGCCGAGGCGCTCGCCGGCCGCACCGACATCACCGTGATTACCAACGGTTTGGCGATTGCCAGGATACTTTCCAATAGCGGCACCAAGGTATTCGTCATCGGCGGCGAAATGCGGCCTGATACCGGCGAAATGGTCGGCGCGCTGGCAGTGGAGCAGATCGGCCGGTTCTACGCCGCCCATGCGGTGATCACCGTCGGCGGATTGAGTGCCCTCGGCGCGATGGATTTCGACCTGGAGGAGGCCCAGGTGGCGCGCGCCATGATCGGCCAGGCAAAGACCCTGACAGTGATCGCCGACGGCTCCAAATTGCAGCGCGACGCCCTGTTCCGGGTCTGCGCCCTTGATGCCATCGACCGCCTGGTGGTGGATCGCCCGCCCGGCCAGGAGCTTGCCCGCGCGCTGCAAGCAGCTGACGTGCAGGTGATTATCGCGCCTGACCCGGAGAGCGGTCAAAATAAATGACTGAATGGAGAATTTTTTCTTCCCGAACGGTCAGTTTATGCTAGAAGCCCGCGCAGCAGCTTTTGCAGGAGGTTCCATGAAGAATGGGGAAACAGCCGAGGCGCCTGTCGGCCAAGACGGCGCCGTGGCGCCACGCATGCATGCAAGCCCAATCCTCGATCATGCGCCGGCGGCGGAAGAGCCGAGATCGCGCTTTCGGGACCTCTCGCCCGCGCGGATGCCGGCGGATTTTTCGATCTCGCTCGATGCGTATCGCCGCGGCGGCACCGATGCATTTCTGGATCGCGCGCCTTCCGGCCTGGTTCGCCAGCAGATGCGCAATTTCGATAGCGCCTATGTCAATATCGTCGATTATATCGTGCGCATCACCCATCGCATCTGGGAAGAGAAGGATATCGGCTACATCTACGATACGTACAGCCATGATTGCGCGATATGGGACGATCACGGGCTGCACTATGGGCGCGACAAGATCGTCGCCGACACGATCCAGATGAACAATGCCTTTCCCGATATCAGGATCGTCGCCGACGAGGTGATCTGGGCCGGCGATGATGACGTCGGTTTCCATACCTCGCACAGAACCCGCATCTTCGGCACCAACACGGGCTATTCCCGCTATGGCGAGCCCACCGGGCGGCGTGTGCAATTCTGGTGCCTCGCCAATTGTGTGGCCAGGGACAACGAGATTTTCCACGAATACGTGGTGTACGACACCGTGGCCCTGCTGCAGCAACTCGGCTTCAATCCCTCGGAGGTCGCACGCCGTCTGGTGGAGGCCGGCGTCGAACGCGAGCTGCCGGCGAATTTTCTCGGCGGCGAGCCGAAACGGATGAAAGGGCAAGCCAAGCCACCTTCCATTGCCATTCCGCGTCTGCCTGCCGACGATCCTGGTGCATTCGCGCGCGCGGCGCTGCACATGATCTGGAACCGGCGGAATCTTGCCGCGATCGCAACCGTTTATAGTCCGCACGTGCTGGTGCAGGCCACTGCCGGGCGCGTGTATCATGGCACCGGACAGCTGCAATCCTTCATCCTGTCGATGCTCGCCATGTTCCCGGATCTGTTTCTATCCGTCGATGACGCTTATTGGATGGGCAACACTGCCCAGGGCGTTCTGGTGGCGATACGATGGAGCATCACCGGCACCCATAGCGGTCCCGGCCGCTACGGCCCGCCGAGTGGCAAGCAGGTGCATATCTGGGGCATCACCCACTGGGTGGTCGACGGCAACCAGGTGCAAAAAGAGTGGCTCATGTTCAACGAGTTCGGCCTGCTCCTGCAGCTTCAAAGCTGATCGGCCCGGCGGCGCGCGCTGGCACATGGCCGCCACGGGGCGTGGTATCGCAAATCCAATCACGTCAGATTACCAGTGCACCGCACAACGCCGCGCTTGATGGGGTGGTTTTGTTTCGCCACTATCCCGGCCGTGCCGACAACACCCTCGGAGGGTTGGTCATTCCCGCCTTGCCCGGACTCACTATCCCAGAGATGCTGACAGCCCTCAGGGCCGACGATCTGACGCCGAGCATGGTGGCACGTGCCACGCTGGCCGATATCGATGCCTATGTGCGGCCCGAGGTCTGGATCAGCAGGCTGGACGCCGACGAGATCCTCGCCCGTGCCCAGGCTCTGGAGGCCGATCCGGCCGCCAGACACCTGCCGCTGTATGGCATCCCGTTCGCGGTCAAGGACAATATCGACACACTTGGCCTGCCGACCACCGCCGGGTGCCCGGGCTTTGCCTATACGCCAACCGCCAATGCCAGGTCGGTTCAGCGCCTGCTCGATGCCGGCGCCATGCTGATCGGCAAGACCAATCTCGACCAGTTCGCCACCGGCCTTGTCGGCACACGCTCGCCCTATGGCATTCCGCGCTGCGTGTTCAATGCGGATTTCATCTCAGGCGGCTCGTCATCCGGCTCGGCGGTTGCCGTCGCTGCCGGGCTTGTCAGTTTTGCGCTGGGCACCGACACCGCCGGCTCCGGCCGGGTTCCCGCCGGGTTCAACAATATTGTCGGCCTGAAACCGACCAAAGGCCTGGTCAGCACGGCCGGGGTGGTGCCGGCCTGCCGGTCGATCGATTGCGTCAGCATCTTTGCCAACACCGCCAATGATGCGTTGTCTGTTTTGCAGATCATTCAAGGCGAAGATGGCAACGATCCGTTTTCGCGGCCGGCAGCCGAACGCGGGCTGCCCCAGTCAGGCCTGCGCGTCGGCGTTCTATCGGGTAGGGACAGGGTTTTTCATGGCGATGCCGAGGCCGAAACCCTGTATGACGGCGCCATCGTGGCGCTGCGCGGCATTGGTGCCACGCCGGTTTCCATCGATTATGCGCCGTTCCGCGAGGCGGCCGAGCTGCTCTATGGCGGCGCCTTTATTGCCGAGCGACTGGCCGCGATCGAGCCATTCTACACCGCGCATCCTGAGGCTATGGATACGGTGGTACGAGGCATCATTGCCAAAGCCGCGGCGTTTTCCGCCGCCGATGCGTTTCGCGCAACCTACCAATTGCGGGTGCTGGGGCAGCGTGCGGCACGTCAGTGGCAGGATATGGACGTTTTGCTGCTTCCCACCAGCCCGACCATCTATAGTGTCGCGGCGGTGCAGGCCGACCCCGTGCGGCTGAACAGCCATCTTGGACATTATACGAATTTCGTCAATCTGCTCGATTACGCCGCCATCGCGGTGCCGGCCGGATTTCGCGCCAATGGCCTGCCGGCCGGGGTTACGCTGATCGGCCCCGCCTTCACCGATGAAGCCTTGGCACGCCTGGCCGCCAGGCTGCACGCCGCCTGCGGTGCCGGCAGCGGGCTTGCCAGGGGCCTCGCACCGCCCGCTGCGTCGGCCCTCTCGACGACGATCGAATTCGTGGTGGCGGGTGCGCATCTGAGCGGCATGGCGCTGAACGTTCAACTGAGGCAGCTGGGCGGAACCCTTGTTGCGGTCACGAGAACCGCCGGCGAGTACCGGTTACTCGCCTTGCAAGGAACCGTGCCGGCCAAACCAGGCCTCGTCCGCACGCCGGGCTTTGAGGGGGACGGCATAGAGGTGGAGATATGGGCGCTGGCGAACGCGGCCTTCGGCCAGTTCGTCGCAAGCCTGGAGCAGCCGATGGGCATCGGCAGCGTGCGGCTGGAAGATGGCCGCGTATTGCCAGGGTTCATCTGCGAGCCCTGCGCCGTTGACGGCGCCGAGGACATAACGGCCTTCGGCGGGTGGCGCGCCTATGTAGCTGCCGAGAC
>Ga0116229_10010360_pt1 | contig 14006 bp, 4 predicted proteins | sample S1TSphgellanicum_3_FD_87313 | JGI IMG/M metagenome (GOLD analysis project Ga0116229, IMG submission 87313) | Host-associated microbial communities from peat moss isolated from Minnesota, USA - S1T2_Fc - Sphagnum magellanicum MG | ecosystem: Host-associated > Plants > Peat moss > Unclassified...
AAAAAAAAAAAAAAAAAAAAAAAAAAAAAAAAAAAAAAAAAAAAAAAAAAAAAAAAAAAAAAAAAAAAAAAATAAAAAAAAAAAAACAAAAAAAAAAAAAAAAAAAAAAACATTCATTAACAAAACCAAGAAGCCTCCTAGGTTTTATATTCCTCCCCTTTTATGGTCTCCCTTGGTGGAGGTGCCACCCTAAACCCTAAAACTTTTAGCCCTACACCTAATTCCAACCTACCCCTTTTCCCTCCTGTACCCTGAGAACTGAATTTAGGTTTTCATGTGAAGACCCATCTGGTTCTCTTTTTCTTTTTTTTTTAATTTCTGATTCCGGTTCTCCTAGTCAGTTTTCACTTGGGTGAGAACCTTAAAATTGGTTTTCAGCCCGGTTTTCACCCAAAATGAGAAACAGTTGGTTCTCAATGTGAGAACCGGCCTGAGAACTGGTTCACCCAGTGAGAACAGCCCCACACTGGCCTGGACCAAATGCTGGCCCCATTCTCAACTAGGTTCTCATCCCGGTTCTCACAATGAGAACTGATTGACACTTTTAAATGTGAGAACCGGACTGAAAACCGACCTCAGGTTCTCACATGATCTAAAACCGGTTATGAGAACCGGTTCAAATGTGTGTGTATATATATATATGTATGTATTTGAAAAACCGAACAGGTTCTCTCATAGATGTCAGATCCGGTTCTCAGAGTTCTCTGTATCATTTATTGGTTCCTCTTGTTCTTCTTCTCACTTGGGACTGCTACTCTTCTCCTGTTGCTATTACTGTTCTCCCATTATTACTGTTCTCTCTTTATTGGTATTACTATTCTCTTTATTACTATTACTTTTTTCCCATTGCTCTTATTCTTTTCCTGCTGCTGTTACTTTTCTCAGATGGTGTTGCTCTTTCCGTGTAATGAAGTCATTTAATTATTAATTATTTAATTGATTTTAATTAATGAAAATTTTAATAATCAGGTTGTGAAAACTGTTGTATATATGAGAACCGACTTATCTGAGAACCGGGTGAGTTTGAAAAAAATAAAGATTTGATAACCTGATCGGTTCTCACCAGCCCAATAATATCTATATATTAGAGAACCGATCAGGTTCTCATAACTTCATGAGAGAACCAGAACTGGCCCATTTTCACAAAAAAGTAAGAACCGCCCAACACTAGTCCAGACCCTACCACCATTCAATTTACTTGTCTTATAGTCCATAGATCACATATCAACAAAAGGGGCAAACAGTCTCAAGGTCTCAAATACAGATGGAGATAGAGCCATGTGGCCTCACCAGCATCCAGTATTTATGGACCATGCTCATAGCCTCCTCAACCAAAGGTGGCAAACACTACAAAAGGAATAATGTTTGCCACAAAAGGTCTTGAGCACACCCAACTAACTTATCCATTTTCCCAAGGGTGGTACAAAGAGGGGCAATGTGAGGGGATGGATAATATGACCCAACACCCCACCAGTACACCATCCATTGGGAAACCAGTTATGGCTCTGTAGTTCGTGGATGAACCACAACTGATTTCACCTTGGCACTCTATCCTGTAAACCATCCAACTTTCATCCCACAACTGATTTCACCTTGGTAATCTATGCTGTAAACCATCCAACTTTGATCTCACACTATCTCGATAATTCCCTATTATGTAAATGGGTAAATATCATAAGTAAAAATAGGTAGGCCATGTAAGTGGTTATCAAGTATGTAGGTAAGAAGGTTCATAAAGTGAGACACTTGGTGACTAATAGGTAAGTAGATACATGCAAATAGTTAATACATTAGCCAACCATGATGGTTAGCGAAGGGACAAAAAGTGTTTCCAGTCCACATACCAACCGTCCTGCATGGGATGCTGGTGGCTGCTGCTGGTTTGCTCTGGCTGTGAGGGAGTGACATCTGTGAGTAGGTTTTACTAAGTTGGTGGTCTCCCTGGACCACAACAATAGGACCACAAAGAACGCACTCCATATCTGTTATGTGCTGTAGGAAGAAATGGAGGAGACTAAATGTGTAAGGGAAGGCTCTAACAGAATTGAGGAGATTTTAAAGGTGGCTTGCCTTGAAAGCTAGTTAGAATACGCTTTACAAACTACCTGCAAATACAAAGGAAAATTTAGGTTAGATTTCATCATTTGTTTTCAAATCCTTGGGCAAAAATGTATATTTGTATCTGAACAAAGTTGTAAGATGGGTATTGAATTGCTTCAAAATAGTAAGTCATGCATGAATATACAACAAAAACCTTCCACAAAATCTGAGCCATCAAATTCATGGTAGACCATCATTATAACATGGAGGCGAATACATCATAGTTATACAGACCTCAAAAACATCTAATAAATAATTCCAGCACACAAAAGACTCATACGTTAATGATGCATTAAGTTATGAATTTTGCAGATACCTTTGCTCTTGGTGTAGCTGGGTCAAATGCAAATGCTCAGGCAGTTAGGGCAAAGTAAGAGTAGTGATGGTAACCAAGGCTTTGACGAAGAAGTAGGAATGGTTTGCCATTGAAATTGCTTAGGTTGTAGGTAAATTGCTTTTGAGACTTGAATCATCCCTTCAAAAGGTGTATACATTATATATCGTTTGTAGCCTAACAAGTTACACAGTTAGCTTATTTGATTGTCATCCCACTATAAAGTCTTTCCGGAAGATTCAGAACATGACAGATATGGTAGGCCACAAAGGGACAAGACTTACACTTACACTCTTCAAGGCCCAAACAGGACATGTGAAGAATTCAAGCATTTGGTTCAAATACAGAAGACACACCCAGGCATGTCAGTCTGGTGACACAGAAAGTTGGAAATTGGAAGCTTAAAGGTTGAGTAACTTAACACAGACTCTCATTCAAAAAGAGCCAAGATGGCTTTACTCACAAGTTATTGACAACACATCTTTAGACCTTCTTCCTGAAGCCTCCTCCTCCCTTCTCAAAGCAAATAACTGTACTATGCCACAAGCTCATTGGCATTCCAAAAATTTGTGAACTTTTTTGTTATACACTTAGAAAAACCCTGACAATTCAAGCCTGTCAGAATTCCCAAGTAATATAGCCTTGCTAACCAATCTGCCTCTCAAAGGATTTTCGTACCTTAGTGGTCAGTGCCCCAACTCACTTATGGGAACACTTTGATTATACATTAAGCATTTGTGTGCTGTGTTATACACTCAGGAGACCCTCACCCCCAAGCATAAAATGATCGTCAGGTTTTGATGGCAGGTGCTTGCCAGGTGCTTACATTAGCACCTTTTTTGAAGTCCTGGGGCATTTGCCCTAGAGTAGCCAGGCCGGTCACCGAACAGTTAGTGTCTCAGAGGTCTGCGAATTTCTGGAGAGTGCTCCTTTGAATTTCATGCCCAGAGAGAAATTGTAGCCCCACTATTTGCGCACCCACAAAAAGTTAAATCGTTGAAAATGATGAAGAAATGAGTCAGATGTGACCCTCCAAAGTAGTGGCGGGGGGGAAATGGTGGAAACGAAAAACCACCGCACACTTGGAAGACTATTACCGAACACCCAAAAAAACATTTTAAAGTCGCTCTATTGCCTTTATGATAGAAAGATGATTTGTAAATCATAAGGTTGCGCTCTTATAGCAATTTAAATCACTTAAATTGAACAAGAAATGAGAAAGTTATGAGCATTGAAAGTAAGAGGGGTAGAAGAGAAGAAAGACGCGATTTATAACTTGGAAAAGCTTATTTCGCTTCTTGCTCTTCTATAATTACTCATTTGCCTCTGCTGTTGAAAGACGAATTGAAGAGCTCAAGTTCGCGCTCCCATAACGTTTTAAATTAGTCAAAATATATTAATAACATGTTCGGTCATAGGTGGTGTTCGTTCATAGGGCAGGTTACCCTAGTGCGACAATATGTGCATGGAAGTGAGAACAGTGAAGTGAGATATTTAATGAAAACAGTTTTTATTTAATATAACTATTGTAAGTAACAATGATAATTTTTATTTATTTATATTGTGTATTGAAAATACAATGTATTGATACATATATTTCATCATGCATTAGGTCAAATGCATTATGTTATGTTATGATCATAAATCCCATGGTACATATGTATTGTGTAAGCAAGGGCGGGAATATTTTCAAAATGATTGCATGAATAAAGGCTACCATGATTTTAGTCATTTCTAGTTCTTTGGTTATTATTAGATAATTGCTAATGTATTAAAAAAATATCAATACACTAATTTTTTTTCAAATTACATGGATAAGAGGTTATCAAATTTTCAAATTTATAGGTGAGGTAAAATATTTGTTAATTTAATATTTTAAAAACACCAATCTAAAGTCCACACATGATGTGAATAATACATTGAATATATTATTAATAAGTCACATTTGAAAAATAAATGGCTACATATGAAAACTTGACACCTAATATACATTTTTAATCACCTTTCAATTATAACTAAATATTGTTTACCATGTGTTTTTGATACACTAAGGATTCTTCAACATGTTTAAACATAGGAAAAGCAAATAGTTATAAAAAATAAATGGACAAAAGGTTATCACATTTCCAAGTTTATGGGTAAAATAAAATAGTTGTCTTGAAATGCATCAATATGTTATTGACACATGGTGTGAATAATACATTGAGTGAATTATTAGTATTTCACATTTGATAAAGAAATGGTTGCATATGAAGAATTGACACATGGTATAATTAAATTTCCCACCATTTTAAAACTATAATCAATTATTATTTGCAATGTGTTTATGATACATTAAAGATTTTTTCAACATTGTTTAAATGTAAGAAGGGCAGGAAATTTTTTTAAATGTGGCTACAAAAAGTTACCACATTTCCAAGTTTATGGGTAAAGTAAAATCAATGTTAATTTAATTTTAAAACATCAACACATTAACTAACACATGTTGCATGAACAATAAATTGAATGTTTTACAAGTACTCCACGCTTGAAAAATAAATGACTACATATAAAATTTAACCTTGTTATACATTTCCTGCCACTTTTTGACTTGAACTTGTTGATATTTACATTTTTCAATTTATTCTAAATATTTGTTGAACTTTCAACGAGCATTATTTTGGAAATTAGGGTGTGAATCACATTTTTCAAGCTTTTGCAAATCAAGTTACATGAACATTTTTTTTCACATGTTCTTTTTGTGTTATTCCAAATGTGTTTTGGAACACACTTTTGACATTTTTACAAAGTTCTCACATGTCATTGTGACCTAATTTTATGGAAGTGAAGGATTTACCCTATTATTAGCCTATAAGATTAAAATTATGTTGATTATCACAAATTTCAATGTCAAATGCATAGGAACTAATTTCTTTTGTAATGGTTTTTACATGCATGAAAGGGAAATTATTGCGTTAGTATGAACATAGCCATCAAACTGAATTATAGGCATTGGAACAAGTAATTCAAACTATGACGCACTCCCAAACTCCTTAATAGATTCAAATGTGAATCTAAAGTGAAAACAATGGAAAGATAAGGAGTTAGGGCACGTTCCCAAACTTGTAACACTTCGAGGGTAAAGGGGCGTGTTAGAGCTCTGGGATGGAAATTAGGACGAATGGTAAGCAGGTCACTTATTCATGTGGACATACACAAACCAAACAACAAGTTGGTTAGTACATAGTTGAAACACTTTTGGTGCATAAACGAACCACAAGCAAACACAGACTCACAAGACTCACCATGGCCTGGACTTAGGGGAAGCCACCACCTTCCCCTTTACAGTATTCTTTGCGCCTAGCCATGAAGCCAGCACCCAACTGTCATTTTGTCCTAGGACTCCCAAGTTGGGAGTTTCGAAGTTCCCTAAATTGGGACTCTCGCAACTTTGAATGTTCATAACTTCTTGTGCAGACCTTCGATTGAAACGAGGTTTAAAACAAAGTTCTAGTCCTCATCGAGAGCTTTCCAATTATATGTCGCACACCACCTACACGCAAGTAAATCAAGGCGATTATTGACTTTTAGTGGTTCGGAGTCAAATTGGCAATTTGACTCTCGACCTTTCTTTTGGCCATAACTTATGCTTTAAGTACCCAAATGGGTCATGCAAGCCCATTTTAGACAACTACATTCCAAGAAAGTTTTAATGATATAAAGAACTATTTAATCCAATGAGTTTTGACCCTTATAATCGCCTTTTAAAAATTCGGGAAGAGTCCATTGGGATTCCAACTCCCAAAGTGAGAGCTCATTTGAAAGTGTGGGGGTTCATTCCCTCACACTTTCCTACATTCCCAGGAGTATGAAATGTGACTCCTAGGTTTCACTCTTGGCCCACACCTTTGCAAGCCCTTGCCTTGGTTGCAAACCACCCAAGGCTAGGATCGCGGCAAACTATGTATTATGCACATATAGGTGTGATGTTCACCATTTTATGAATTAATTATATCATTTTGTAAACATGAAAAATGTGATTAGTTTTTTTTTGGAATGCAATTTGTGCCTACAGGTTTTAATTGCAAACAACATAGATGATTAAAATCCATTGCAAAAGTCAAGTTACATGTAACCATAGTCGCAAATGACATGGATTGTGAATGAAAGAAAAAAATCAATAAAATATGATTTTATCCTTTGACTAACCATATGTGTATTGTCATTTGCGACTACCATGGGACATTTTTGGTCAATAATAAAGGTGAATGACATGTTGCCATGTGTCAACAATTTTTATTATTTTATTTTTTAATGTAATCTTGGAAAAAAATTTAAGATGTCCATTTATATATTCACAACCTAGTCCTTTAACCTTGGTTGAATTAAAATTTGGCTAAACAAAACCAAAATTTGACTGAATTAAAATTTGGCTCAACCTTAACTAAATTAAACTTTGATTCAATTTTGAAGAAACAAAATTTGGTTCAACTTTGACTACAATAAAACTTGGTTAACATCGGCTAAACAAAAATTTGGCTCAATATTAGCTAAAACTTGGTTAAACTAAAAATTCATTAAACTTTAGTTAAATTTCAAAATGGTTTAAATTTGGCTAAATTAAAAGAAATTGGTAAACCTTGGTTAAATTTTAAAATGACAAAAATTTGGTTAAACCAAAAACATTAGCAAACCTTGGTTAAAATTTTAATGGCTAAACTTTGGCTTAATTTTTTTTAATTAACAAACCTTGGCAAAATTTTAAAACTTGGTTAAGCTTTGGTTACATTAAAAAGGACTAATTTTTAGCTAATTTTTAAAACATTGATTGAACTTTGGTTAAAACAAAAGGCTAGATTTTGGTTAAGTTAAACCTTGACTAAAATTTGTTTAAACAAAAAAACATCTAAACATTGGTTAAACTAAAATTTTGTTAAAATATGGTTAAAATTAACTAAACTAAAACTTGACTAAATATAAACTAGTTAAAATCATGTTTAAACTTAAGTCACATGGCATTTAAACCACACCATGTGGCATTTATTTAGGTTAGTTGTAGACTTAAACCAATGTATGTGTCACATTAACTATAAATATAAATTTTTAATGTATTCATAATATACACATAATATGCCATAAGTACAAGCCAAATATGATTATGATACACTTATAAAAACATACCCCTATTATATTTATAATAAACTTTGATACATCCCATGAGGGTAGCTGGTCCACCCCATAGTGGTGTGATTAATTTTGATCACTACTACAACTAATGGGACATATGTGCCATTTTTTGGATGAAAACCGTATTATTATAAATTGTCCAAATGAAAGGTTGAAAAAAAATAGTTGCAATTTTGCAACATATTCACAAGAATGACCAAACTTTTTAAACAATTGCAAAAATGATTTAAACTAATCGTAAGTGATTAGTAGTCACATGTAATCACAAATAAAATGGTTGCATATGACACAATTTCTTTTAGATGAATAACATTGTGTTAGGGACATGTGAGTTAAACAAAAACATGTTCCTCATTAAGCAAAATGTTAGGGTATTATCTAAGAATCAGTTCACAAACACACCAATTACACAAGAACAATGTGAAAAGTGTGTGTATGTGAGTCCAACAAAACATTGACTCAATGTGTTACTATTAAGAAATTGGGGTAGAGGTGGATGGTGGTCTCGCTAAGCAAAAGATGTATTTCATTTTTGGTATGTAAACACCATGTGGCAAAAGGAGATGATTAAACACGGGTGCCAAAAGGGTGTTACAATTGATACAACCTTTGGGACAAATGAGAAAAAGGTGATGCATATAATCTAATACTTAATACATGCATGTGATTTAATACATTGGTATATATGTAATTCAATACAATTGAAACATCAATAAGATTGATCAAAGGACATAAGTAAATACATGTAAAAATTTGCAAATGTTAATAAATCAATTGAATTTTCACTCATTATATATCATGTCAATGTTTAATTAACATTGCCTTCAAATATATTCTCCTCACATCATAATACATCAATGCATTAATTTCTTACGAATTGTGGCAATTCCCCTTTTATACCACGATGTTGTTTGTCGCAACCCTAGCCTTGGTCGCAAGTAGCCTTGGGCTTGCGACCAAGGCAAGGGCTTGCAAGGTTGCGGGCCAAGAGGGAAGCCCGAGAGTGAAGGAAAGTGTGAGGGAATGAACCCTCACATTCCCAAAGGAGCTTCCACTTTGGGAGTTGGAATCCTGGTGGACTCCCAAATGTACAGAGAGCAATTGCAAGGGTCAAAACCCAATGGCTTGAGGAGTTCTTTATACCATTGAAAAGGTGTCTAAAATGGGCTCACATGACCCATTTGGACATCTGAAACACAAGTTATGGCCAAAAGAAGGGTCAAGAGTCAAATTGGCAATTTGATTCCCGACCATTAAAAGTCAGGAATCGTCCCAATTTCCTTGTGCATAGGTGACGTGCAACATACCGTTGGAAAGCTCTCGACAAGGACTACAACTTTGCTTTAGATTTCATCTCAATCGGAGGTCTACACACAAAGTTATGGGGCCCCAAAGTTGCAGGAGTCCCAATTTTGGGAATTTCAGGACTCTCATTTGGGAGTCCTAGGACAAAATGCCATTTGGATGTGGGCCTCGTGGAGAGGCACAAAGTATATTACAAAGGAAAAGGTGATGGCTTCCCCCAAGTCCGGGCCGTGGTGAGTTTTTTGAGTTTAAGTTGCCCATGGTTTGTCCTAACACCAAAAGTGCTCCAACTATGCACTAACTACCCAGTGTTGGTTTTATGCATGTCCGTGTGAGTAGTTGATGCTTGTCACCCTTCTTAGTTTCATCCCGGAGCTCCAACATGCCCCTCTACCTATTCAAAGTGTTGTGAGCTAAGGAGTGTACTTCAACTCCTTGCTCTTTCGCTATTTTCAATTTGGACTCACATTTGAGTCCATTAAGGAGCTTTGGGGTGCATCATTGTTTGACTGATGACAGAATGACATTCATTTAACATATTGCATCACATCCTGATGTAAGCAAAAGGATTTGACACCATGGATGCATTTTTTGAATGAGAACATTCACAAAATTCACCCATCATGACATCTCAATTATTTCATATTTGATTGTGCCCAAAGGGAGATCAACTACATCAAGTGAAGTCCCCTCCCCCTTTTTATACAACTAATTGTCAACTATGTATTTTTCATGTCACTTGTCCCAATGGATGTAACAGGCATTAGCATTGATTATATTAAAATCCACCAAATTTCATGTTACATGCATTTTCTCTTTTACAAGACTATATGGTTAGACACTGCCATTTTCTTATGTTTGTGGCAAGTGAAAAAAACATGGCAAAAACAAGCATGCATCAAAATAAAGCACCTTACACTATGTAATAATGTATTGCAAGAACTAAAGAACATCATGTATGACTAAGATGGTCCATTTGGAATTGGTGCTAAAATGTGGGCAATGAATAGGTTACATTGTTTCATTCGCAAGTACCCTATAACTAATGTCTTTTGAAAATACATGGAGGAAAATTGGCCACATAAGACTCATAGGTGGGTGGTTAAATTTTAGAATCTACCATATCTTGGGCAAAAGACCAATGCTGCAATTGAAAGTTACCATGGGACATTGAAAGCTTAGTTAAAGTTAAGGATAAGTAAATTGGTGTTTTTGGATAAGTGGATTGATGAGTTAACTAGAGATGTCTTTACTCAATACTAATATTAAAATCTACATAAGAACTCTGGGTTTGTGAACAACAAATCGGTCAACAATTGTTTGTGGTTGGGGCCTTGTTCGAAACATGATTGATTCTTGACACAAATGTTACATTGTCTTCCTATGAAAGTCATCCAACACTCATCATGTCATCCAAGAAAGCCTATGTGTGATACACCATCCACAACCCAACATTAGACTGGGCATGTTGTAATTGTGTCCATCCATAATGTGGAACATTTACAAGCATCAACTCAAGGTTTTAAATTTTTTTGCCCCAACCTTGCAAAGGGTGCAATCACCCATTTTTATGGATTGTTGAAGGGATTTGCTCAAGGCAGGCTTAAAACCTTGTTTAGTCCACAAGTGGGTACACCCCCCCACATAATGACAACTCCACCTATATCATTTCATAAGTTGATCACCCCAATACCATTCAATCTAAAAGAACATGGCATTGGATATGGTGAATGTGGCTAGTGGGAATTGAGTTCTCCTTGAACATTTGATGTTAGATGTTCACCATGCATAAGGCAATCAAACAAAGGTTGTGGCAAAGTTGCAATGTGTGTTACATAACCCCATAGGCCCAAACCCTATGCTTCTACCATCAAAGATGGACAAAGGTTCAACCTTAAATGACATTGGATTTTTGGTTCATGGGCATAAGTCAATTGCAAAGAAATGACTATCGTTGGCACCACCTTAATAGGCATAACATTGAAACATTGATAAATTGATACACTAATTTACAATGATACAATTTTGACTAATGGTTCAAATATGTAATTCAATGTTTCAAGTTTTGAAATATTCAAAGTACTTTCAAGGAATGTGCAACCAATATCTATTAATGTAATGCTCAATGATGGAATGGTACATTGTTTTGTTCACCAAAAACAATTTTTTAAAACACCTTCCTCAATTTTACAATGTCCAACACTAATCATATTTATCAAATTTTACTATTATAAAGTTGATGAGCTTGGTGGATATTATAAAAAGGATTTAAGTTTACAATATATTTTTAAGGCTTGAATCTTTTTGACCAAATTGTACACATTTAGCAAATGTTAATATGTTGAATCTTGCTTCAAACTTGAGCATACTTAACAATGAAATGATTGGGTATCATATGAATTAGCTTGCAATTTTCAAGAAAATCCATTATAATGGAATCTTGCCTTCAACATCAACCTCAATTCAACTATTTTTAATTTAATCTCCTCTTGGCCACATGTTCCAAAATCTTAATGTCTTCAATTGGGCATGTGAACTAACATTAATACATTAATGACTAACACATTAATACAAAGAAGGTTAATGATGACACATTAACTTGCTTAATATAATGATACAATTAAATAAATCCATATTATTTGATACATTAATATATATAGATTAACACAATGATATATTGACACACTAGTACATTGATACATTAATACATAAACACATTGGTACACTAATTCATGATTATGAACTTTAATTGAAATGAAATGTTCTATTTCATACAATTGTAATAAAATGGATTAGTAATTCAAACAAATTATAAATACATTACAAAGGATGTACATTACCACCTAACCACAAGCACCAAAATGGAGTCTTTAGTTTAGAGTTGATGCATGGTTGGGTGGACCAATTTGGGTGTCATGCCATCCAATTCTACGTTGTGGTTGCCATCGCAATGCCCATGTTGCTTTATAAGTTTTAAATTTATTAAAATGAACTTGGTTTAAAGATTTTAAAGATTTAATTTGAAAATCTACATGATGCACAAAATCATTTTACAAATTTTTAAAAATCGTAAAAGCCATGGACTTTTGAATGCAAAACTCATGTATTCCACCTTTGATTTCCATTTCTACATGGACTATGTTACAGTCCATTGACTAATGGGGTGTGTGTTAGGGACTTGGAATTACAAAGATATCATAGCAAAAAAAATATGAATAAAGTAAATATTGAGTTGAATTTAAAACTATACTTATGGACTTTTGAATGGGTTAATCATGAGCATTTTTTCATAAGTCCATATTATATTGGAGGAAGAAACATTTTATGATTTTTTTGTTATGTTTAAAGAAATAGAAATTCTAGATGTTCCATTTATGATATGGAAAAAATATGAAGGAAATTGATGTAAAATAATGTAAACTAATTATAATTTCTAGAAATTGACTACTTTTTTGAGTAAATAAGGACTTTGGTTCTATGGCAAATTGGTCCACCCAACCATGCATCAACATTTACAAAAAATCCAAAAAGTTGTCCAATCCATCTTAAATCCCCATTTTGGCTCCCTTGGTACACAAAAATCATCCCACTCATTATTTACTCACATACACTCAATCCTCTTGCTATCATAAATGCCATGCCATAGAGCTCATTCAATTAAATATTCATCTATGTATATAACCTTTAGTTTAGTTTCAATTCATTCTTAATTATACATTGATACAAATGTATTAGTTTTATATAATTGGAACAATAGTAGGACAACAATGGGAACACTTTGCACCTTTCTAAATTTTATGTGTTTTTTAACCTTTTTTTTTGGTAGCCTTCTCCTTGTTGACCTTTAAGTTTTTTTTTTCTTTGTTTGATGGTTCATGTATTGATACATATAATTTAATGCATTGTTAAATATAATTTGATGTATATTACCTAAAGTTGTATACATTGATATCCATAATTTAATACATTGATACATATGTAATATGAAAAACCTTAAACAACAATAGGACAAAATAAGGTTGTTCTCACACCTTTGTAGTTTTTATATGTGCCTTTCAATAACTCTTTGTTTTGTAGGCTTCTCATTATAGTTTGCCTCCTCTTCATTTGATGGTTCCTATATAGATACACAATTTGATACATTGATACATATGTAGTTTGACATAATTGGAACAAACAATAAGACAAAGTGAGGGAGATCTCGCACCTTTTCTTTGCTTGATGGTTCATGTATTTTCTTTGTGGGGCTTTTATGCTTTTGAACTTTCCTTGATCTTTTCTTCTTCCCAAGTTTTTATTTGAGCACAAAGATATTTCCAATCACAACATGCACACTTTTTTTTTCTTTAGCTAGACTTGAACATAGGATAACGTTTAAACACAATCTTGTTACCTTTTTTTTATAAAGCCTCATTGTAGCCTTGGATAAGGCAATGCTAACTGAGTTGAATTTTTAAAAATATAAATGTATATTGGCTGTAATGGCATTCAATAATGTTTTTTTTTAATTTCAAGGATTTTTTTTCTATTACTATTGCACTCTTGTATCAATTTGTGGATTTCAATCCAACCTTGGTGGGTGACATCAATAGCCTTCCCATCCATTTTAATGAAAAAAATTATTGGTTTAGTATGTGACATCTTTGGAAAACCTGAAAAAAATCAATAAAACTTGTCAACTCAATATATTGCCATATTGATACATTGTGCAATAATAGTACACTAATATGCTATGTAACTCAAACAAACATTATGCATGCAAACACCAAAATGATACATTCAAACACATAAGTTTGATAGCATAACCATAGAGATAGAATCATATTTTTTATACCACATTTGTTACTACTTGAAAAGGCTTTATAACTTTTCATATGATTTCTTTAAATGCCCATTATAAACAAAATGTATAGATTGAAAAAATGATACATAAATACATAAATTAAAACATAACTTAATATAGTGATACATTCAACAATGGTATGGTATGAAAATATTTGAATGGGAAATTCACAATTCCATAATGTCCATGAAACCCTTATTATTTTTCTTCATCGAATGCAAGTTCAAGATTCTTGTCATGGAGTGCAAAAACAAAAAG
>Ga0116229_10010361_pt1 | contig 14005 bp, 10 predicted proteins | sample S1TSphgellanicum_3_FD_87313 | JGI IMG/M metagenome (GOLD analysis project Ga0116229, IMG submission 87313) | Host-associated microbial communities from peat moss isolated from Minnesota, USA - S1T2_Fc - Sphagnum magellanicum MG | ecosystem: Host-associated > Plants > Peat moss > Unclassified...
AGCGTGGAGGACGAAGACCAGATGCAACACCATAGGGAACAGCACCTGGTGGAATTGGGCCAGGTCTTGGAGGAGGGTAACCCGCATTAGCATTGTACGGAAGAGGAGGAGATGGAAATCCTGCATTTTCATTGACTGGAGGTGGGGGACGTGGATATGGTTGTACTGGAGGTCCCCTGGGTGGAAAAACATCAGCTGCATTAACTGGTCTTCCAGGTGGAGGATACACATCACGAGGAGGTCATTCAGGAGAAGCGTAACTGGAAGGCGGGTATGCCACAGGTGGTGGATCTGGCACATAAGCTGGAGGAGGGTTGAAGAAACTGGAACCTGGAGGTGGTGGATAGCCTCAATCACAATCATAGGGGTCAGAGCCTCGTGGCACATAACCCAGATTGGTTTCATATGGAGGAGGTGGATATCCTCTACTAGCATCAAATGGTGGTGGTCCTCCTCCTCCCCTTCCTCTCCTGAAATCAGGAGGCAAATAACCTGCCGGAGGAGCTCTCTCCATGTACCCAGGAGGTGGTGGATACCCTTGGCCCCCCCTTGCATCTTCAGGACCCAGAGGTGGGAAGCCAGAAGGAGGGGGGAAATCATAATACGAAGGAAGACCTGGAAAGAATGGTGGAGCTGGACCTCCATAAGCTGGCCCTCCTCTTGGGTAGTAGCCAGATCTCGGAGAAAAAGGTGGATGTCCATCTATGTCCAGATCCTGCATCACATGAACAAAGAAAGCAACACCCAGGTTGAAGAGGAAGTAAGCACAAATGGGTACAGAAATTATCAAGTCAATCCTTAAGCTTTTTAGGGTTTTGCATCAACAAGGAAGAGAACTACAGACAGGAGCTACTGCTTTCCCTTCAGCCTTTGAGCAGAACATTTTCTGAAGCAATTGTTTGGAAAATTCAAGCAGTAGTTGGCAACAATCCATCCAGCCCACCAGAAATATGGAATTTTGGATCCTTCTCTTTTGTCTGTTATCAGATGGAGTTTTATGAATCCCACCCAATTCGACAAAGTGTTGTTTCCACAGAGAGAGATAGAGAGAGAGAGAGAGAGAGAGAGAGCTTGCACTGACAAGGAGCTTACGGATTCCTCTGAATCGTGATAATGAAAACGTCCTGCCATTGCTGGTGAATCTGCTGCTGCAGCAGCTTGCAGCTTTGTGTCTCCTCCCTTCTTCTTTTCCTTCTTCTTCGCAACAATTTGGCTTCCTCCTCCTGCTTGACGTCTTCAACGCCGAAGAGCTTCCTCCAAAAGCCTCTCATAATCTCTAGGCTGGTGAATCTCCCTTGTAGTCCAAATCCTCACTGCACCTCGCATCCCCGTCAATCCTCCAGCAACCTCACAACTCCTCCGAGTCGGTCTCAAACTCCTCAATCCTTTGTATTCCCTCCCAATTCTATCAACAATCTCCAACATATTACTCCGCAAAAAAAACGTCAAGCTCCTCCTCATCCAGAGCAGCTGCTTCTTCAACTGCCAAGCCTGTAACGACACTTCCCACCAAACTTCGACTCCCCCCAAAACACACACACACACACACACACACAAAGAAAACCAAAAAGAAAAAAAACACAACATACAAAACAAAAAAGAGATTTCTCTTCTTTAAATAGCTCCAGCAACTTCAAGTTCTACAACACACGCAGGGCTTTCACACACAAGTAGTCTCTCCAAAAGACCAACAACAAAACAAAAGTCATGTGTGATTGATTTGAAAGCCGGAAAAAAAAAAATAAATAAATAAATAATTGCAAGCGAAGAGAACAAAGTGCTTATGATGCGCTTCGAATCCAAACGAGATTCTCTACCGCGAGAGAGAATCGACGACGGAGCGAGAGACAAAGCGAGCTTCGCGAGCAGCACATCCTCATGTCCAGCGACAAAGACGGAAGGGGAGAGAGAGACGAATGGCAGGCAGCCTCCGAAATACTATACGAATACACGTATAAAAATACGTACATACGAGATCAAGTACTAGTAAGAGTACACATATAAAATACGTACGTACGAAATCAAGTACTAGTATAAACACCGTGCCCGAGGGAAAAAAAACTCTGGATTGGATTTATGGAATGTACTCTAATAATTAACTATAATTAATTAAAATCTTCATATTTTAATTTGAAATTTTCAGTTTGAAAAAAGTGAGAAAAGAGGTTTTGTTTTTAAAAAACAAAAATGGGTAGAAGAAGAGATGGAGTGTGTTTTTATCAAATTTATTACCAATTTTTTTAATCTAATTTTTTCAATCATTTATTTATTAATTAATTATATATATATAATAGAATAATGTACTCTCATAGTTAAATTAAGTTTCAAATTTTATAATTTTATAATCACCTAGCTTTACTTTTACAAGAACTTCACTTTGGAAATGTGTGAAAGAGGTAAATAATAATAATAATAATGGGTAGAAGAAGTGATGGAGTGTTTTTATCAAATTTATAACCATTTTTATGAAATAAAAATTTTGTCATAAATTTTGTAATTAATAAATATATTATATAGAATAATGTACTCTCATAGTTAAATTAAGTTTCAAAATTTTTTATTTTATGATCATTTAGCTTTATTTTTACAAAATTTAAAAATAATATCAATGGGTAGAAGAAGAGATGGAGTGTTTTTATCAAATTTATAACCATTTTTATGAATATAAATTTTGTAATCATTTATTTAATAAATAAATAGATTATATAGAATAATGTACTCTCACAGTTAAATTAAATTTCAGTTTTTTAAATTTTATGATCATTTTGCACTACTTTTGTGAGAAAAAGGTGAGAATAATGGTAAGTAAAGAAAGGTGGAGATTTTATGATCAATTTAATATCTTTTTTTTTTAATTATCAAATGAAAACCATCATATTTTTTCTCTTTTCACAATAATCACATCCAAGTAATAATATAAACACAAATAATAAAAATGACTATTAAATTACTCTTTTCACATTCAAGGTAATAAATAATAAGTAGAATAAAAAGAATACCCATTTTTTGCTCTTTTCACATTCAAGTAATAAGTACAATAAAAATGAGTACCCACTTTTGGCCCTATTCACATTCAAGTATAATATATGTACCATAAATTGGGTAACCCTAAATTATCTTATGGACAAATTCAAGTAACAAGTACAATGAAAATTGAATTATCCTAAACCCTAAACCCTAAACCCTAACTAACTAACTTACATGGGTTCTCTTCCAACCACTCTTCTTTGTTGGGTAGTGCTTTTTTGGGTTTAGAGAAAGAGGAGTAGGTTTGAATTGAGGTTTAAGTAATTGGCTTTGTGAATTATAGGTAGCCCCCAATTGGAGAGAATTGGTTTAGGGTTTAGGGTTTAAATCAACCCATTATTATTTTTTTGGACCAAATACATCCATATTTTGGAATGAAAAAAGTTGTCTCTTAATTCTTCATTGGCACGGATGATAAGTGTTGAGCATGTGTAGTGTTTGTTTCTTCTCTCTATCCAAGGAAAACATAGCACCAAGTACCCCATGTTTGGTCATAAAGGGAATGATAATTATATTTTTAAAATTTAAAATTTTTTAAAAAAAAACTCTAGGCTTAAACAAGGTTCTAAAACCCAAATTAGCACCAAATTTGAGTTTCACCTTGGTTTTTTTTTTTTCCTTTCTTAATGTATTTGCTGGGTACATATATCACATGAAAAATGAAAATAAAATAAAATAAAATTTTGTCAACACTTTACACTAGAAAACACCCTTGGACCTAGGTATTCTTTCTTTCTTTCATGATTGCCTTTCCACAGATCACTCATTGTTGTTGTGTGTACTGCAGATATAAATATCGAACCTTGTGCAGTTAGACCTGAGTTCCAGGGTCTTTGTACACCGAGATTTAGTAAAATTTCATTACTTTGCAGATACCAACCCTTCAGTAGAGGCTGAAAGAGGAGGGTTTGAGGGAAGGCCGATCAAAAGGGTATCAAATATATATATAGTTTAGTGGAGTTTTTAAAATATAATTATTAATTAATCACCAATATCTTATATATGAAAACTTTTGGGGATGAGAAATGAAGCAACCCCTGATTTCGTCCCGTCATCCATCCAGTCATCCGCTTGTAATGTAATTATTATCATTAACCTTAATCCGAACGGACGGCGGCAGTTGAGAATTGGGATCAGGTTTTTTTTGTTACTTTACAATGGGGGGGGGGGGGGGGGCAAGGGGGGGGAGTAAGGCCCATGGGTCGGGTGGGTTTCAGAAATAAGGGGTCTATGGGGAGGGGCCTTACCCTATACTTAAGTAATTTTTAGGTTTTACAACATATAAAGACTTGCAATAAAACTAAATTTTGTCAAATTGGGAATTGGGATCAGGTTTTCTTTGTTATAAGTATACTTTTAAAATAAATATATTTATAAATTTGGTAATTTTTTTGAATTAGTTGACTTTACACTAGGGAAACAAAAAAAATTCCCGATTTACACTAGAACTTGGGATCCCTTTTGTTTCCTTGGTTACCTTTCCCACGGAATGGACCTCTTCACCTATCTCCCCCCCCCCTTCAACACAACAACCCTCATTAAACCAATGACGAAGAGGAAGAGGAGGCCCCTTGGGAGGGCTCGCATGTCTGCCGGAACCGTCTGGCCCGGGAGAGGCACACTCTCGGTTTAAAGGAAATAAATATGGTTTAAAGAAACTGGGGGCCTTCACAATGACCAAAGGTCATGGGTTCCCACATCAATGCCTATCCCAATAGCGAACGCAACGAGTACACGCTAGTATGTGTTCAAAATGTTTGGAGATGGGAATACACATACTAGCCTTGGATTCTAAAGAAAAGGCACATTGTCTTGGACTCTGTTGGGACAGATCCATTTTTGTTGACCTAAGTAAAGGCTTTTACCAAGGCAAGGGTACTAGTGTGTTTGGACTCATTATAGAATGCAATAGCTTAATGGGTTTTGGCCCCTAGGTAATAATAAATAATAGGTCTATTTTTATATGAGGATTTTTTAAAAGATGATATTTTGGCTTGTGTTGAAACTTGAGATTAGTTACTATAGAGTTATAATAATATCTTGAAGGATTGATTTTGGTTTTCTTTTAGAGGATTTTTCGAAAATTGTATTTTCGTATGGTTGAAATATTTGAGCTTCCATAATTCTTCTAAATTTGCCATAATATATTACTTCTTAATGTAAAATGGCAAGGCCACATTGTGACACACCCCTTGTTTGGGTTATTGAAGTTTGTTCCAAAACAACTACTATGAGTCGCTCATGATTCATATCATGAACTAACTAAGCATCTAATATTTCCTTCACCCATGATTCATACCATGAACTAAGCATCCAATATTTCCTTCACCCATGATTCATATCATGAACTAAGCATCCAATATTTCCTTCACCCATGATTCAAATCATGAACCAAGCATCCAATGTTTCCTTCACCCATGATTCATATCATGAACTAAGCATCCAATATATCCTTCACCCGCGATTCATATCATGAACTAAGCATCCAATGTTTCCTTCACCCACGATTCATATCATGAACTAAGCATCCAGTACTTCCTTCTATCTACCCCTCTTCATATCCACTCATGTCGTTTATGAAGTTTACAAAATTTGTATAATTGACACGATGAAACCCTAGCAAATTCATTAAACAAAACACCCAACAAAAGGGGAAAAGAAGGAACAAGAGAGAGTGAGAGAAAGGACCCAAGTCCAAGGCTAGGAGAAGAGCAAAAGCCTTGAGCAAAAGCCCAAAGGGGGTCACTAAGAGAGACAAAGGAACAAATCATGTTCCCGAGCCCACCCCTACAAGTTGCAAAAAGCATATTAGAAAACAAAAAAAGGATGAGAACATGTACAAAACTTATGAGCTCTTTATGCACACCATTCACCCAAAAAAATTCTATTTAAATTGTTAGCAAGTTTTTGTGGTGATCATTCATAGGAAAAAATGGTCATCATCATCCCAAGGAAGATTTAGCCAAATATGGCTATATAAGCCAAATGAGAAGTACATTTTTCTTTTTAAATCAACCTTCTATGTTTGTTTATGGCTACACACTGGAAACCAAATATAGAAATCTGAAAAAAATAATCTTTTTTTCACAAATTTTTTTAATACTGTAAATTTTTAGAATGTGTTTGGATGAAAATGTTTTCAATATATTATGGAACATGTGAAATTATTTGGAATGAATGTAATGAGGATAAAATATTATTTTAAAATGTTAATGAAACATTGTAACCAATGTTTTCAAACAAAAAAGTTGTTTAATGAACTCTTAAAGGCAAAAATGTCCATGGATGGTACCAATAGAAACCACTTCAAGGAATTCCTTGAATGATTAAAACTAGCCACATCATATTCTTGGCTGCTTTCATTTAATTATTTTTCCAATTATACATTTTTTTTGGTCATGTTTTTACATTGCATGCAAAAATATATGGCCTAAAATATTTGTTGGAATAAACAAAATGGGAATCACTACAATTTTTTTCCTAATCATAATGGCTATTTTCATACTCATGTTCATACAATTTTGAAATTCATAATTAAAATATTCCTACTCAATTAAATACTTAAAAAATTAAAATAAAATACCATCAAAAGTATCTTAAAATTTTGATTCCCAAGAAAAAAATAAAAACATGTTTCAAATTTATATTCCTCACTAAAAAGTTTAAGGAAAGGAAACAACATTACATTCTTAAAATGTTTTTTAAATGTAATGATTAGGGAAATCAAAATAAAAAAATATTTTTCATATTATTAAAAATTTGAAAATCTATACAAGCTAGTGAATGTAGTAACCAAGTTTTATTAATGAAAATACTTGTTTATTCATTCTTTATAATTTAAAAAAGCTCAACGGGTCTAATAAATTAAGGAATGATTTTCTTAGTCGTTCCACCGAAGAATGCTTTTTCTTAAATGAATTAAAAAGACTTGAAAAATGACATAATTTTGAGAAGATTCTTTCAACATATCTTCACATAATTGTATAATGCAATATATTTATGAGCCATAAATTTCTGAAAAGGTCTTTTGCAACTTACAAATGAAATATTTCAAATATATCTCAAGAATATTTTTAAATAACTAGCAATCACCTAAGACCTTGATTTTTTTATTCATGAATGTACCATTGTCAAAATTGTTCATGGGTTGTTGTTAGAAGATAACATGGGTTATCATTATTAGAAGAAACCATGGAACACAAGAAAAGACCTAAATATAACCCTAGAAAAACTCCGAAAAATGAAAAAAATAAAGCCTAAAAGGAACCCCTAGAAAAGTCCCCAAAACCTTTTAACACAAGCTTGAAAAGAAAGCTTTTAAAAACCCCTAAAACAAGTTCTACAAAAATCTTCAAAAGAATGTTTAAAAAAAACTTAACCAAAAACCTAAAAGTAGCAAGAAGAAATGAGAAATGCTAAAAGAAACAAGAAGGAAAAAAAAGTAAAAAATTAAATTAAATGGACAAACTAAGATAATTTTTTTTTCTCACAAATGAAAATGTTGTGACATTAATAACCTTACAAGAACAAAGATAGAGAAGCCTCAAATGGGTGACAAAAATAAATGGAGTTGCCACAAGTGAAAATGAGAAAAAAAGGAGGAGTGAAAGAGCCCATTTATATAGTTATGTATAAAAACAACCCTAAAAATCAAATGAGAGGAACTCAATACTTCAAAATAGAACTTTCTATTTTGAGGAGTCTCCATAGTTTCATTTCTTTGGAGTAATTGGCCAATGAAATTTGGCTCGTTCCAAAAATGAATAAATTGCATTTGGGAGGCATCTCATCTAAAGTCCATCACGAGATTCACTTTATCTTTTTTTGTTGGCAAGTTTGTTTTTTGATAAATAGAGTTATCCATAAAGTCACCCTGACTTCACCCTGTCTTTGGGCCTGCTTTCACCCTCAATCCCCTGTATATGCAAAGTAATGAAATTTTATTAAATCTCAGTATAAAATGTTGGAACTCAGCATTTAATGCACAAGGTTTGAGGGTAATTGTAGTAGTTGTACACGTAGGAGGAGCAACGAAAATATACATGTGTAACGTAAGTGGAGGCGCTCAGGAAAAAAGGAAAGACAGATTGAAACTCAGTATACCACCAAAATTGATGCAAAAACTAGTTTGGGTTCCAGTTTGTTATTTTGCTTTGTAAAATTTTCATTCGACAGATTGAAACTCAGTTTACCACCAAAATTGATGGGAAAACTAGTTTGGGTTCCAGTTCGTTATTTTGCTTTGTAAAATTTTCATTCGACAGATTGAAACTCAGTTTACCACCAAAATTGATGGAAAAACTAGTTTGGGTTTTAGGGTTTAGGGTTTGGGTAAGGAACTAGTGGGATTCGGTGCTCTCAGAAGGTCCGCTTGTTTGGCGATGATGGAGCCTGCTCTGTTCTCAGCTGCAAATCTGTTGGACGCTCATTCCTCTGGTACCTTCTTCTTCTTCTTCCTTCCTTTCTTCCTTCCCTCAGCCTCATCCATTCCTGCTATGATGTATGGTGTCTTCGACCACCATGCATTGTTTCTTTGTTTCTTTGCAACATGCAGCATCGGTAATAAAGCAAGCAAGCCGTGCACGTGAGGTGATGGTAATGCATCGACACCTCCTACTCCTCATGGTGACGACAGTCTTGTTGTTCTTTGAAATGTAAAATGATGTGAGATGGGACGGGTGGGGGGAAATTGTATCCTCCCGGGGGATGTTTGTGTGTGCACAGATGACTCTGGTGGTTCAGAATCGGAGAACGACTTTGTTCAGCGAGATCATGCATTTCCTGGTGGCATGGTAACTCCTCTGAAGTTCATTGCAAACGAGCTTCTAGGGTTTAAGTAGTTGCTTTTGTTTGCAGTTACGACTTTTTTCTTTAAAAGATCACCCAATCCCACCTTAATGGATTGATTTACCCAAAAGGAACAGGTTATTATTTTCTAAATTGGGATTACCATTCTTTTTGGGTAGTTGGGGTTTTTCTTCTAAGTTGCTTCTAAAGATTATATAAATCAGGGTCTCTGAGTTCAAATCTAACATCCCTTGGGTTTAATTTGTCCATTAAGAGGCCTCGCTCTAGAAGGTGAAAGTTAACCATTGTGAGTGCTGGTTTGCCTGGGCCAAAAGGCAAGAAGTGCCAAAGAAGCATTGATTCAAAGTAGGTGCATTGACCATGTGTTTGGTTTTATAAAAAAAATTGAACCATAGTTATGGGTCAAACCCAGTTCTTTCACTTCTCAAAACCAACGATCAAGGGTCTGTATCAACTTTAGCCAGTGATTGCTCTTTTCATAACCAGCTAGGTAGGTTTTTTTTTTCTTTTTTGGGTGGATATCACAAGGTATCAATATGTATAGGACTTATTAGTTATCAATTTCAAGGTCAAAGTAATACCCCAATTATCAGCTAATAATCACCAGTTATGCACAAGGGCCAATTCTCAAATATTTGCCTTCAAAACAACTAGTTATACTACTTAGGTCGAGTATATATGGCTTATTATTACTCTTATTATTATTCTGTTTTCCTCTGTCATGTACATGTTTGGAGTTTTAGTATTGACAACCTACTTGGATGGAATTTTCATAATCCAGATATGTTATTTTATTTTTAAACTTCAATACCTCACACATAAGGGTCTATCCAATTCTTGGAATGATATGTACCAAGTGAGTTCGTTATCCAATGTGTTTTTAAAATCAATACTCAACCAATAGGTTATCAATAACTGAGTTGATAATTAATGTTTTCCATATGCCCAACCAGCCCTTAACCCCACTAATTCTTTCTTTAAAAAAGAGACAATCACCCAACACTAGCATTAACCATTGACATCCGGTTACATACAAAACTTCAGGCACACAGTGTATTGGGAGGGAGGGCACGCTACCAAGCATAATAACTCCTTTGCTGAGAGCCATTTTGGGGGTGGGCATTTCATTTTCATTTGCCCACATTAATTTTTTTACATTTTTACCGCAATACTCATTGGGTACCAGAAGGATATTTCTCGGGTATACATTTTCAATTTTTACTGTGGTACCCTCTGAGTATCAAAATTCTTAAAATTAAAAAATAATTACTGCAACAGTTATCACGAAGTGAAAAGCCCTCGGGCCAGGGCAGTCCCCAAATAACCAGCCCTCAGCCTGGGAATGCCCTCACGAGCTGGGGCTTTTACCCCACACATAATTCTTTGCAAAAACATTAAGAGTCCATTTGAATGGGCTAGAGCCACAGGGAATTCCGGGTGTTGTTTCTTTTGAAGTCCAAGGGTAGTAGACCCAGGATTAAATAATTTCAGAACCGCCCCCTCACCCCACCAACAGGGGCCGGGCCCCATGAATGGTAGATTAGTACCTTATCCTAAGGTCAGTTTCATCATTAAATAATCCTAAAAATAGTGAAATGAAATTTTGTGACCATATGACGTTGATATGTTGGAAATCGTCATAATTATCATGGGCTACATTCTGAATAATTTCATTTCTCATATCACGATATTATAGTAGATGATGAAAATATATATAATTTAAAAAAATAATTAAATGAATTCATTTTTTGAAGGAAAAAAATTATTCATTTTGTCAACATGGAAACTGACCCCAAGCTACAGTATGAGTGTTGTGAGGGACTTCTGAAAAGTCTGTTTTTATAAAATGCAAATGCACAATTCTTCTATTTCAGTTCGCCTAATGTGAAACTGATTCTATTAAGGTAAAACTTCCAAAGGTTGGATCCAATGCGCTGGTCCCTGTCCCTGTGGGGGAGCAGAGCCCAACAAAGAACCACATGGATGAACCACATAGATATATAAACACATAAGTTTGGGCTTTTTGGATGAATGAAAATTTGTTTTTTTTCTTGACTTAGTCCTTCCTGCGCATGCCAATGGTGAAATGTCTCTTTGATCTCACTACTTAAGGTATCTTCGGTGCAGGGACATGCTTTGAAAGACAAAGCCAAAAAAAAAACTTTGCTGTATTTGTTCATCAATGGTTGGAGTGCACGAAATCATCAATTTTGTGCATATTAATTATTATGTATCTAGCCTAGCTTAACCTACTCTTGATGAGCAATGTAAAATTGATGTAAAAATGTCCAAAATTGCAACCCTTTTGACTTGAATCTTATAAAGGTTTTGAGGTTTTCACATGTCTTTTAGACTAAATTTGGAATTAAAACCATGTTGTCTTTATTTCTTCATAATGCATGAGTGGTGGGTGGGTGAGTATTTTGTTGTGCAAAATACCCACCATGAGTCGAACCAAGTACCAGGTGAGGGTGCAACGCGGACCTCCATGCTGATGGTGGGTAATTTCAGCTTGAAATCTCTACCCGCAACTCCCGAACCTAAATGCCTTATTCCCAAGGCTCTACCCTACACCTTGTGTTTTGAATATTGAATCTAGTATTCAATCCCCATACTCTGAAAACCTAGTTTGAAACATATGTTTTAAAACAAATGCATAATTATCTTTTGTTATGGTTTTATTCCTTACAAGGTATTTGACAGACAAAATTGGCAACTAATCATATTATGGTCTTCAGAACCTTTTGTTATTTCCATATTTCAAGGGTTGTAAGTTGTAACTTGTTGTGTATTAAACCTAATGTATCGTTTATTTCAGCTTGCTTGTTTTTATTTCTTTTTCTTCTTTTTTTATCACTACCTCAACATAATTTGCAAGAAGATTTATTGATACATCCTTAACACTTGCACATTCCATCAAGAGGAACATTTAATCTTGTTTTCCTTATCTAATCTTGAGATTATAAGTACCAATCCCATGGATTATGTTTTTATTCCCTGTAACATGTTTAGTTGCACCAAAATTTCAATACTAGTATGGGTCATCATGTGGATTGGATGTTTTCACAGTAATTTTGAAAAGTTTCGATGGATTAAAATTTTCTAGGTTGAGTAGTTCCATGGATTCTTTTGCATCCTCTTCAATAATTGCCTTGATTTGTTTACTTTTGTGTTCTAGTTTGGCCTTTGCATCTCCATTGAGTTTCTTGATGTTCACTTTTCACTATCTACATTTGTTGAGCTAGTGGTTGGGTTTTTCGCAATAGTTGTAATTTCCATTTCGCAAGTTTTTGGAATCTGAGGATGCATTTGATCTATTAAGTCTCTTCACATGCACCCAGAAAACTTCCTCATCATTGTTGGTTCCAAACTTCAAATGCCAATGATCATTTTTCATGTTATAATCTTCTCATTATAACATCAAAAGGTCATCTCAATTGCTTCTCCATAAGTGGATTGAATGAAAGGTTTGTAAGACTTTGGTAATGCATTGAAAATTATTTCAATAAAATCTTCATCAGCCATCTTGACTTTAATTGCTAAGAGCTAAAATAAGATTGTTTTGAACTTTCTTAGATAACCTTCAATGCTTGAGTTTTTTGAGTTTTTTGAGATGTGTAACTGCTACAATTAGTTCTAAAGATGTAGCCTTCAAATAATGCCCTTGATTTTATATTATATCTTTAGATGCGCTGAAGCCAACTGTGGGTTTTCAAACTGATCACAAACTAAACAACATCTCATATTTGATAGAGGTAATCAAAATAGCTAATTATCAAATAATCCAAATAATTAATTTTGGGAATCCAGATGATTAATTATCTAAAATTTATTTGAATTTAGATATTTAATCATACGAAAATTAATCAATTAACCATTTGAATTGTAATCATTAATTCAATAAATTGATTCCAATGACATTTTTAAAATTTTGATTATTGATAATTAATTTATGTATTAAAAAAATTGCGTAATTAGTTGTACAGTTTGTAAAATTAAAAACAAACACAAAGAATGTGGGATTTTTTTTTCTCATTGGAATTCAATTTATAATTAACATGTGCAACTAAAACATTTAACCCATTTGTTTTGTCTTTGAATCCCATCTCACAAATTGTCTTACAACAAGCTAAGTCTACAACATGAATAATCGAAATGGATGGAAAAAATCAATATTTCAAAAAAAAATTCACCCAAAAATCTTCACAATGTTGTGTTAGATTTTGATGGATTAATGAAAAGTCACATGAACATGGTGTTACCATGGTAGTTGCAAATTAGTCACATTAAAGTTACATAATAGTTGTTTATAAAAAAAACCTTGACCCTCCTACCCACTCAACAATGAAAAAAAAAAATTCGAAAAAAACATGGGCCTTTCCCTTCCTCCTTCCACATGTCAAATGAAGGAGAAAAATAAAACATAAACTTGAACCCCCCCTCCCCTTCAACAGTAAAAGAATTAAAAAATAAATAAATCAAGGCACACCCCTTCCCCCTGAACAATGAATATAACTAATAAATCAATTCCTCTGGCCCTTCTCAATAGTAAAAAATAATTTATGAAAGTTACAAGCAGTAAAAAAAGTAACAAACTTTACCCCTTTCAGCAGGGAAAAGTAACTTACAAAAGTTACAAGCAGTAAAAAAAGTAACAAAATGTAACAAAAAGTAATAAAAAGTGAAAAAAATCAACAAAAACAGCCCATAACTATGCTAAAACAGCCCTGCACTACAGTCTGTTTTTGGTGGTCAAATAGCCCCCAGCCCCGCGCACTGCGAGCGTAGTGCGCAGATCATATACATTATATAGATAGGCCCACCTAATATGGTCAAATAAACCCTATAACGACTTCCTATGTAAACGATTTCCTATACCTATAGGGTACCTCTACGATGGTTTAGAACATATTCCACCTTGGTTCAAACCTATACATATGATCTTTTTTTTTTTACTTTTTCAAACAGCCCAGCACTGCGGTGAAATAGCCTATACATATGATTTGAGCATTACACTCATAAGGTCACAGGCTCAAGGCTGTTTGACCACAAAAAACCTAGTGCAATGCCAAGCTATTTCAGCGTAGTGGATGGGCTGTTTTTTGTTGACCTTTTCCACTTTTTGTTACCTTTTTTACTACTTGTAACTTTTGTAAATTACCTTTTATTG
>Ga0116229_10010362_pt1 | contig 14004 bp, 10 predicted proteins | sample S1TSphgellanicum_3_FD_87313 | JGI IMG/M metagenome (GOLD analysis project Ga0116229, IMG submission 87313) | Host-associated microbial communities from peat moss isolated from Minnesota, USA - S1T2_Fc - Sphagnum magellanicum MG | ecosystem: Host-associated > Plants > Peat moss > Unclassified...
GATCAGCATGATCGAAGACACGGCTTCCGGTTTGAACCCGGTTCGCGTGACCAGCAAGTCCACGTCGGTCGGATCGAAACCGAGCGCATCTAACAAGATTTTGTGATCCTTGTCCATTCCGGCCTCCGCTGCCTGCCGTGGCGAACGCCCGGTCGGAGGCCGCCACGCCCCAGCGCAAAAGCTGGAAAAGTCCAACTCAGACAAGACGTCAGCCGCCGTTTCAGTCAGTTTTGCTCCCTGCTTGATGAGGGCATGGCAGCCGCGTGCAAGCGGATTATGGATCGACCCCGGAACGGCGAATACCCCGCGGTCCAAGGCGACCGCGTGCCGCGCCGTGAGCAGGGAACCGCTGCCAAGCGCGGCTTCCACGACCAAGGTGCCGAGACTCAAAGCCGCGATGAGCCGATTGCGCCGCGGGAAGTGCGCGCGGCGTGCGGGCGTCGCAAGCGGGAATTCGCTGAGCAGTGCGCCATCCGCCAAGATGCGTTCCGCGAGCGCCCGGTTCCCGCGCGGATACACGACGTCGACTCCGGCACCGAAGACCGCGATCGTCTGCCCTTGCACCGCCAATGCGCCCTCATGTGCGGCCGTGTCGATGCCTTCGGCGAGACCGCTCGTGATCGTGACGCCGCGGCTCGCGAGCTGTTCGGCGAGATTGCGGGCGTTTTCGCGACCCTGCGGCGAGGGATTGCGGCTTCCGACGATCGCAAGCTGTGGGTCCCGCAGCGCGTCCAGGCGGCCGTCCACGTAGAGTGCAATAGGGCACTGCCGCAGCTCCTGCAACCGCGACGGAAAGCGAGGGTCGAGAAACGGCAGGATGTGGTGGTCTTTCTGCTCGAGCCAGCGACATTCGGCCCGCGTGGGCTGCGCCGCGGGCGTGCGGCAGAAGGCGCGCAAAGCCGGCAATTCACCCGGCTCGGCGGAGGAACCCGTGCGTGTCGCCGCGGCAATCACTTCGGCTGCCGAGCCCCGTAGCGCGAGCGCCCCGGCGAGCTCCGCGGTCGGTAGACGCGGCGCGCGCGTGAGCACGACCCAGGCGAGGAGTTCGTCGCTCGGCGGCATGCGACAGTATCGCGCCGGCGGCCGCGTTGGTCCGCTCGAATATGTTGCCGTTAACAGCAGATTCGCGCGGCGGCCGCAGGCTCGACCGCCCGCGGCCGCCCCATTGCCGCGGGCGCCGCACCCGCTTTAGGGGTTTTCCACGAAGTCCCCGAGTTTGATGATGTTGTTCGCTTCGAGCACGAGGCCGAAGCTCATGCGGTCGAACGTCTTGAACACCATGTAGCTGCCGATGCGCTCATTGGGCAGCTTGACCTTCTGTTGGAACATTTTGTAGCTGCCGCCGAGAAAACCATGCTTTTGCTCGTCGGGAACGATCTCGCCGTTCGAGAAGATCGCGAGTACGTTGCCCGGCACGAGGCCGTCGCGGATGCCGCGATTGATCGCGACGACTTGATACTGGCCGATCACCGTGACCCCGTCCGTGACCGCCATGAGCCGGCCTTTGACGCGCACATGCGGTGCGCTCGGCGCAAAATCGAGTGCGACGTCGACGCTGCCCGGCAATACCTTGTCGCCGGGTTCGGCCTCGCGGCCGGAGTCCGTGACGATCAGCGTCGTCGGATCGCCGCCGCGCGTGACGCGCCCCGTCGCCGTGTAGATGCCGTTGTAGCCGAGCAGTCTGTTGTCGTCGGGATCGCGCAGTTCGTCGCCGACGCGCACGATGCTGTAGCGCGAGCCGACTTCGGCGGGCTCGCAGAAGCCGCGCGCGTAGATCGTGTTCCCGGAGCCGATCGCCTCATGATCGTCGAGCGAAGCGAGCACGTAAGCCGCGCACTTGATCTGCTCCTTGGAGAGCACCGACGGTTTCGACATGAACGCGGCGATGCTGTCGTAGGGAATCGTGGAGATGGCCGCTTCGAGCGGTTCGCTGCGCACGCGAGGCAGGACGCGGGCGTTGTCACCGCGCTGCAGCAATATCTTCGGCTGACCCTCGACGTACACGAGCCGCAGCGTGTCGCCCGGATAAATCAAGTGCGGATTTTGGACCTGTGGGTTGACTTGCCAAATCTCGGGCCAATACCAGGGATCGCGTAGAAACATCTTCGCGATTCCCCAGAGCGTATCGCCGCGCTTCACGACATAGCTGTCCGGCGCATTAGGCGCTAGCACGGGGCCGCTGCCCGTCGCGGTTTCAGTGCTGACCGGCGCCGGCGCGGTGGTGCCCGAGTCGACGGCGGCTTCCATGGCCGTGCGCTCGTCGCCGACTACCTTGCCTTCGATCGTGTTATTCGGTTCGGGCACCGGTATCGGGGCGGCCGGTGGCGGCGCCGAGCGGCACCCTGCGACCAGCGCAATCGCGAAGGATAGGACAATGAGGTGTTTCTGCGGCTGCATTCTAAGAGGGCTCCCGTTGGTCACCCGGCATGCGGTGATGGGCTGACTGGTATACTGATGACGCTACCGCGACTCGATTAAGTTAAGCAGTGGCGGAACTCTAGCAACAAATTTGGGCCGAAAATACGACCTTGCTCTCATAACTCCCATGACAAAGTTAGTAATTCTCGAGTACCCCGACCCCAGGCTGCGGCAGACCGCGGAGCCCGTCTTGGTCGTCGACGACGCCGTCCGCCGATTTGCGGCCGACCTTCTCGAGACCATGTATGCCTGTAAAGGCGTGGGTCTTGCCGCGACGCAGGTCAATGTTCACCAACGTATTCTCGTCATCGACGTCAGCGAAGAGCGCAATCGGCCGCTGCTGTTGATCAACCCCGAGATCATTCATAGCGAGGGACTCGCCGACGCCGAGGAAGGTTGTCTGTCCGTGCCCGGGATTTACGACAAGGTCCGACGGCCGACGAACATCCGAGTGCGTGCCCTGGGAGCCGACGGCTTGCCCTTCGAAGTCGATGCCGACGGTCTGCTGGCGGTCTGCATTCAGCATGAAATGGACCATCTGGAGGGCAAGCTCTTCGTGGACCATCTTTCGGAGCTCAAGCGGCAATTGATTCGCAAGCGCTTGCAAAAGGAGCGCCGGCAACGTTCCGCGCCGGCCGAGGCCCGCCACCCCGCTCCGGCCCTTTGACCGAGGCCTCGCTGCGCCTGGCTTTTGCAGGTACTCCGCCCTTCGCGGTGCCTGCACTCGACGCATTGAGGGCCGCGGGACACGCGATCCTCACGGTGTTCACGCAGGCCGACCGCCCTGCCGGACGCGGTCAAAGTGTCCAACCGAGCGCGGTCAAGCGGCGTGCGCTCGAACTCGGGATCCCGGTGTTGCAGCCCGCAAGTTTCAAGGCCGAGGAAGCCCAGGCGGCGCTGCGCGGTCTCGATCTCGATGCCTTGATCGTCGTGGCCTACGGTCTGATCCTGCCGCCGGCGGCGCTCGCGATCCCTCGCTGGGGCTGCATCAACATTCACGCGTCGCTGTTGCCTCGCTGGCGCGGCGCCGCCCCGATCCAGCGTGCGATCCTCGCCGGCGACACGACGACGGGCATCACGATCATGCGCATGGAAGCGGGTCTCGACACCGGTCCGATGCTGGCGACTCGCGCTCTGCCGATCGCGGCCGATGCGACGTCACGGACTCTGCAGGAGGACCTGGCCGCTCTGGGCGGGAAACTCATCTGCGAGACCCTCGCCGCTCTCGCGCAGGGAATGATCGCAGCGCAGCCGCAGCCTGAGGACGGCATCACGTACGCCGCAAAAATCGCGAAATCGGAGGCGCTCATCGACTGGCATGATGATGCCGTGGCGATCGCCCGCAAGGTGCGTGCGTTCGATCCTTGGCCGATCGCGGAAACGCGCTTTCAGGGCGCGCAACTGCGCATCTGGGAGGCCGAGGCGCTGGACGCGGACGAGGACGGAGGTGGGGGCGCTGGTGGCGGCGGGTGCGCAGGCGGGCGCGTGGACGCCGGCGCGGCCGTGGGCTGTGTGCTGCGTGCAGCCGGATCCGGGATCGACGTGGCCTGCGGGCGCGGCACATTGCGCATCAAGCGGCTGCAACAGCCCGGCCGCAAGCCCGTCTCGGCGCTCGAGTTCGCGAATGCAGCGTCGCTCGCCGGCGTGCGTTTCGCGATCCCATGAGCGCTGCGGCCGGTGCTCGCGCCCGCGCCGCGTATGTCGTCGCACGCATCCTGCGCGAGGGCGTCACGCTCGATGCCGCTCTGCACGACGCCCTGGGCGAGCCGCAGTCCGCGTCGGCACCGGCCGTCCGCTCGTTGAGCTACGGTGCCGTGCGTGGTTGCTTTCGCCATGAAGCCATTCTCGCGCGTCTGCTTTCGCAACCGGTGCGCAGCCTCGAGCCGCTCGTTCGCGCGATCCTGTCCGTCGCCCTCTATGAGCTGGAAGATGCGCTGACGCCGGCGTACGCGATCGTCGATGCCGCTGTAGAGGCGGCGAAAGCGACGGATGCCGCGCGCGCGTCCGGCTTGATCAACGCGGTTCTGCGCCGCTACCTGCGCGAGCGCGCCGCGATCGACTCGAGTGTCGCAGGCAACCCGGCGCAGCGGCACGCGGCGCCGGTCTGGCTGGCCGATCGCCTGCGTGCCGATTGGCCCGTTCGCTGGACGCAGATCCTTGCGGCCGGCGATGCCCAAGCGCCGATGTGGTTGCGCGTCGATTCGCGCCGTTCGACGGCCGACGACTACGTGGAGCGCTTGCGCGTCGCGGGCTTCCGCGCGCGCGCGGAGCCGCGTGTGCCCTTCGCCGTATTGCTCGATGTTCCCTGCGACGTGAACGACTTGCCGGGCTTCGGCGAAGGCCTCGTGTCTGTGCAGGATCTCGCCGCGCAGTGTGTGGCTTTTCCGTTGCAGCTCGAGGCCGGCCTGCGCGTGCTCGACGCCTGCGCGGCGCCCGGCGGCAAGACCTGCTTGATCGCCGAGCGGGAACCGCGCTTGGCGGAGCTCGTTGCGCTCGATGTCGACCCGGCGCGTCTCGCGAGGGTGCACGACAACTTGCGGCGCGGCGATCTGCACGCCGAAGTGCTTCAGGGTGATGCCGCGGCGGCCGAATGGTGGGATGGCAGGCCGTTCGACCGGGTGCTGCTCGACGCGCCCTGTTCCGCTCTCGGGGTGATCCGCCGTCATCCCGACATTCGCCTGCGCAAATCGCCGGCCGAGATCGATCGCCTGCCGGCTGCGCAATCGCGCTTGTTGACGGCGGCTTGGCGCGTGCTCGCGCCGGGCGGCAGACTCGTCTACGCGACTTGTACCGTGACGCGCAGCGAGAACCGGGACGTTGTCGCGGCTTTTCTCGCGAGCACGCCCGACGCGGCACTCGCGCCCTCGGACACCTGGGGTGGTTGGCCGGGGCTCGGGCTCCCGGACGAAGTGGGGCGGCAAATTTTACCCGGGGAGGCGGGTGCCGACGGCTTCTATTATGCTGCCTTGAACAAACAATGAACGCCGTGCCTCGCCAGCCTTCGAAACATGCCGAATCCGCGGAAGCGCGACCCGCGACCGCGACCCTGACCGCGCGCGCGAGCGCGACGACGGGCGCGTGCGTGCGCGTGCGCTGGGCACTGCTCGCCGGCGCCTTGTCTCTGGCCGCATTCGCGGTGTACGCGGATGGCCTCGACGGCCGTTTCGAAGTGCGCTCCGCCGATCTCGAACTGCGCGACGGTGTGTACCAATTGAACGCACGCGTGGATCTGCCGGTCGGCGACGCCGTCCGCCAGGGCCTCACCGAAGGGGTGCCGCTCGCGCTGGAAATCGATCTCGCGATCGAGCGCGTGCGGCAGTTCCTGCCCAATGCCGGCGTTGCGGAACTCACGCAACGCTACCATCTGCAATACAACACGGTGAGCGCCCGCTACATCTTGAAGAACGACAACAGCGGACAGCAGCAATCGCTGCCCACGGTCGACGCCGCGATCGAACAGCTCTCGCAGGTGCATGCGCTGCCCGTGCTCGATCAAGGGCTGCTGACGGCCGGCCGCCGCTACGAGGCCAGCGTGCGCGCGAAGATCGATTATGGAGCCGTGCCGCTGTCGGTGCGCGTACTCATGTTCTGGCACAACGAATGGCATCGCGAGAGCGATTGGTACACGTGGACGCTGCAGCCTTGATTCGCAAATACGGTTCGACCGTGCTCGTCGCCGCCGGCGTGGCGTCATGGCTGTTCGCGCTCTACCTGCTGAGCTCGGCGGCCCAGGATTCGACGCTGTTCAATCGCTGGCTGCCGTGGATACTGGTCGTCAACATTGCGGGCTTGCTGACGCTGTTCGCGCTGCTCGCGGCCAAACTGTTCCGCCTCGTGCGCGAATATCGACGGCACGCGCCGGGCTCGCGCCTGAAGGCGCGAACCGTGGCGATCTTCAGCGCCCTGGCCGTCGCACCGATTCTCGTCGTCTATTATTTTTCCCTGCAATTCATCAACCGCGGCATCGACAGCTGGTTCGAGGTCGAAGTGAGCCAGGGCTTAAAGGACACGCGCGAACTGTCGCGCGCGGCGCTCGATGTGCGGGTGCGCGAGTTCCTGCAGAACACCGAGGCGGTCGCGCGCGGCCTGTCGTCGCTGCCGGACTTCGATCTCGTGGGTCCGCTGGACCGCGCGCGGCGCGAAACCACGGCGCAGGAATTCACGGTGCTCGGCGCACAAACCCGGATACTCGCAACGAGTTCGGATCGGCCGATGGACTCCGTGCCGTTGCCCGCGACCGACGAGATGATGCTGCAGGTGCGCCGCGGCCGCCCCTACGTCAGTCTCGATACCGACGCGGTCGGGGGCTATGTCATACGCGCCGCGGCGCCGTTGAACGGGAGCGGCAATCCGGGCGGTCGCGTCCTGATCGCGATGTACCCGGTGCCCGAGCAGCTTAGCGAGCTCGCGGACACGGTCCAGCGCTCGTATACCCAGTACGCGAATCTCGTCCAGCTGCGCCAGCCGCTCAAGTCGACGTTCGTGCTGATCTTGAGTTTCGTCGTGCTGTTGTCGCTGCTCGCGGCGGTGTACGGCGCGTTCTTCGCCGCCCAGCGGCTCGTCAAACCCGTGCAGGACCTCATCGCCGGCACGCGCGCCGTGGCGCGCGGCGACTACGACACGCAGCTGCCGCTGCCGTCGCGCGACGAACTCGGCTTTCTCGTGACCTCGTTCAACGACATGACCAAGCGGCTCGCGCGCGCACGCGTCGAGACCCGACGCAGCCAGCAGGCCGTGGAAGCGGAACGCGCGGGTCTTGCCGTGATTCTTGCGCGCCTGTCGACGGGCGTCGTTTCGCTGGAACCGGACATGACCGTGCGCACCGCGAACCAGGCCGCGAGCGCGATCCTAGGGCTGGATTTGGAGGTCGTGATCGGCAAGCGCTTCGACGAATCCGTGAGCGACGGCGATCTGTACTCGCAGTTCCTCGCGGCCGTCAATTCGCGGCTTCTCGCCAAGAATCTGGACTGGCGCGAGCAGATCGAGCTGGTCTCGGACTCCGGCAAGCGTGTGCTCATGTGCGCGTGCACGGCGCTGCCGAACGACGTGGGCGCACCTCAGGGGGTGGTCCTGGTGTTCGATGACATCACGACGCTGCTGCAGGCGCAGCGCGATGCCGCTTGGGGTGAGGTGGCGCGCCGGCTCGCACACGAGATCAAGAATCCGTTGACGCCCATCCAGCTTTCCGCGGAGCGCATGCGGCGCAAATTCTTGGGCAGCATGAACGCCCAGGACGCGCAAATTCTCGAGCGCGCGACGCACACGATCGTCGCCCAGGTCGATGCGATGAAGCAGATGGTCAATGCCTTCAGCGAGTACGCCAGGGCCCCGGATCTGCAATTCACGCGATTCGATCTGAACCAACTGATCACGGAAGTGGTCGATCTGTATCGAGCGCAGGACAGCAGCGCGGTCGTCAAGTTGCTGCTCGAGCCGAATTTGCCCGAGATTTCGGCCGATCGCGTGCGCATCCGGCAGATTTTGAACAATCTCGTGACCAATTCCTTCGAGGCCCTGGAGGGGAAGCTGGACGGTGGCATCGAAATCGAGACTCAGCTCGCCGAGGACGCCGGCAAGCCGGTGGTTTCGATCCTGGTCACCGACAACGGTCCCGGATTCCAGCGCGATCTGATCGGTACGGTGTTCGACCCCTATGTGACCAGCAAGCCCAAGGGTACGGGCCTCGGGCTCGCGATCGTGAAGAAGATCGTGGAAGAACACGGCGGGCGCATCGAGGCCGATAATCGGCGCTCGGGGGGCGCGAGAGTCAGAATTCTATTGCCCCTGGGCGAAAGCGGACGCTACTTGGGAGTTCGCGAACCGCGCAAGCTTGAACACAGGAGAGAACGCGTATGACCGCTTCGAGAATACTGGTTGTCGACGACGAGGCCGATATCCGCGAGTTGCTGCAGGAGATCCTGTCTGAGGAAGGCTACGAAGTCGAAGTTGCGGCCAATGCGGCCGAGGCGCGCGAGGCGCGGGCCGGCAATTCTCCCGACTTGGTGTTTCTCGACATCTGGATGCCCGACACCGACGGCATCAGTCTGCTGCGCGAGTGGTCCGGCACCGACGGCTATGACTGCCCGGTCGTCATGATGTCGGGGCACGGGACGGTCGAAACCGCCGTCGAGGCGACCCGACTCGGCGCGTTCGATTACGTCGAAAAGCCACTGTCGTTGACCAAGCTGCTCAAGACCGCCGAGCGCGCGCTCGACGCGGGTCGCCGCAAGCGGCTTGCCGCGCGTGGGTCCGCGGTCACGCTCGCGGTGCCCATCGGCAAGGGCAAGGTGACGCAGGCCTTGCGTGAGCAGATTCAGCAGGTCGCACCCAGTTCTTCGGCAGTGCTGCTGGTCGGTGAGTTCGGTTCGGGGCGCGAGGCGTACGCACGCTTGCTGCATTCCTGGAGCGGCCGCGCCGGCAAGCCGTTCACGATGGTCATCGCCGCGAGCTTGGGTGCCGACCCCGCGGCGGCGCTGTTCGGCACGGAGCGCGACGGACGCGTCGAGCCGGGCCTGCTGGAAACCGCGGCCGGCGGGACCCTGTTCATCAACGGACTCGAAGACTTGAACGTCGCGGCGCAGCGAGCGCTCGTCGGGGCCATCGAACAGAACGGCTTCGTGCGGATCGGCGGCCGACAACGCATCGCTCTCGACGTGCGTTGGGTGAGTTCCGCCGTCGAGGGCTTCGAGTCGAGCCATGGTCCCGAGGCACTCCGGCGCGACCTCGTCGCGCAATTGAATGTGATCACGCTGCGTGTGCCACCGCTGCGCGATTACGCCGAGGACGTTCCCGACCTCCTGCGCTACTACGTGGATCGACTCGTCGACGATCAGCATCTGCCGCTGCGCCGCTTCAGTGTCGCCGCGCAAAATCGTCTGCGCAACTACCCGTGGCCCGGCAACGTCGGCGAACTCAAGAACCTGGTACAGCGCGTATTGATCCTGGGCGCGGGCGAGGAAATCAGCTTGGAGGAGGTCGAAAACGAACTTGCCGAGAAGCTCAAGGTCGACGAGCCGCTCGTCAAGCAGGATCTGCTGGCACTGCCGCTGCGTGAGGCCCGCGAACAGTTCGAACGCGCTTATCTGCAGCAGCAGTTATTGCTTTGCAACGGCAAGGTCGGACAGCTTGCGAAGCGCGTGGGCATGGAGCGGACCCACCTGTACAGGAAGCTACGCGCTCTCGGCGTGGACTTCCGGCAGCTCGGCGAGGATTAGGCCAATACGATCGAGAGCCTAAAACGGGTAATTGATCCCCGTGAACGCCGCGATCCCATCGCTGCCGTAGCCGATGTCGACATAGCCGACTACGGATGGTCTTGCGACGCCGCGAAATCCGACGCCGTACACCTGATGCAGTTGTTGCAGCGGAAAGGTGTTCGCATGCGCGTAAACCCGGCCTAGATCGACGAACGGCGTGAGTTCGATCTCGACGTGCGTCGCCGAGGCGTCGAATGCCAGCACGCGGCGCCGAATTTCGATCGTCGAGGCAAAATAATCGCGGTCGTAGTAGCGCCCGGAACCATAGCCGCGCAACGCCTGCTCGCCGCCGACTTCGCTCGACGCGCCGCCGAGGCTCGAGAGCGCCCAGAACGGCACGTGGTCGGTCGTCGGCAGATAGCGCAGCGCCATGTGCGTCGCGAGCGTCGTGCCGTCGAGGACCGGAAAGAACGCGCGTCCAACGACGCCCGCTTCGCTGTACAACGAATCGTTGAACACGCCGGTGCGTGAGGCGAGGCCGCCGTAGGCGACCCATTTCATGCCGTCGCTCGGTATCGTCACGTCATCGCGGGTGTCGAACACGATTGAGAGCCGGTTCAGGAACTGATTGGTCGTACCGACGCCGAGGACGCGGCCGAACCTGCTTTCGATCGAGATTTCGTTCGTCAATGTCCCGGGCGTCACATCGACGTTCTGTTCGCGCGCCGTGTAGAGCAACTGCCAGCTGTGGTTGAAGTTGAAACCCACCTGCGCCTCGGCGAGCGCCCGCTGCTGGGTGTAATCGGTCTCATCGAGGGTCGGAGATTCGTTGCCGATGCCATAGAAGCGCGGCGTACCGTCCCGGTCGTCGATGAGCGTATAGGTCATGGTCCAGCGTTCGTCGCGCAGACGGCCGTCCTCGTAGCTGAAATCGATTTCGCGTTGGACGTGCTCCGAGATCCCGGCGACCAAGGACCAGTGTTCCTCTTGCGAGGGGTAGGCGAACAGGCGGAAATGCGCGCCGATGCCGAAGTACGGGTTGTAGATGAGATCCGGTGCGATGATGCGGCTGATCTGCTGCTGATCGTTGCTGTGCAGCCAGACGGGCAGTATGCCGACCGTCGTACCGCTGTTTGGATCGACGCCGATCAAAGGCACCGGCAGGAAGGGCAGAGTGGACGGGTCGAACCACAGCGAGGATTTTTTCAAGGGCGCGGGCGGCGCGGACGGAGGACCCTGCGGGCCCGGCGTATCGTCGGCCCGGCAGGGCGCGGTCACCGCGAGCCCCAAAGCCAACAGCAGCAGGCCGAAGGAACGCATCAAGAGGGCGTCCTCAGCATAGGCTGCAAGCGCCGCGCTTCGAGCCATTGCCAGGAAATCAGCGACGGCAGGCCGCAGAGCAGCTCGCGCATGCGTTTGACCATCGAGAGCGCGATCGCCAGTTCACCATCGACTCCGAGCGCGCCGCCAAATACGACGAGCCCGGCCTCCTGCACGCCGAGGCCCGAAGGCACCATGAAGGCCAGATGCCGAACGGCCTGCATCATGCTCTCCAGCGCGATGGCCGTGCCCGCGCCTACGGGGTGGCCGAAGAGTCGCAGCGCGAACCAAACCTCGAAAGCGCCCGAAACGAAGGCGAAGAACTGCAGCGCGCCGGCAAAGATGAACGGGCGCGGACGCCCGAGTGCGGCCCGTACCTCCGAGTCGAGCGCCGCCGCCTCGGCCGCCGTCGCGACCTTGCCCAACACCGGCCGCAGTAGGCGGTGAACGCGCTCGGCGAGCGAACCGTGGCGCAACAGCAGCAGTGCCGCGACCGGAACGGGCAGGCTTGCGGCGAATGCCAGCAGAAATCGGCCGTAGCCGGCCACCGCGCCGTGCAACTCCAGCAGCAGAGTGAGCCCCAGCGCGACGAACAAATACAGAACCAGGAGCGTCAGCAGGATTTCGACGATCACGCTCGCGGCGACTTGGGGACCGTCGAGTGAGCGCCAGCGCATGAGCCGGATCCCGACGACGCTGCCGCCGACGCTCGCGACGGGCAGCAGCCGATCCACCGCGTCGCGCACGGAGGTCACCCAAAAAACGTAGCCTAGAGTCGCGCGACGCGCAGGATCGACGGGCCGCAGCAACGCAAGCCAGCCGAGCGCATAAGCGAGGAAATACACGCAGCGGTAAGGTACGAGCCACAGGAGATTCAAGCCGCCGGCTGCGAGGCTGTGCAGGACGCCGGCAAAGTCCTCGCGTACGACCAATGCAACGAGCAGCGCAAGGCCCAGCAATCCGCCGATGTATGCTGTCAGTCTCAAATGCTCTCCAAAAGCGGCTTGAGCTTGCTCTAGTTCACGCGCTGCATCGTGCCGTCGGCGCCGACCGCGAATTCGACCCCGCGCCAGATGACGCGCGAAGTGAAGAAGCTTCGCCACCAGACCCAGCAGATCAGGAGATCGCGCAACGGCAACAGCCAGAAGTCCGCGAACAGACCTCGATCGGTGCCCCAGCGCGGCATGAAATGCAGTGCCATCCGCGCGGCGACCGTCGTGCCGAAAAGGGACCACGCGGCGAGGGAGCTGCCCTGCGCGAGCGTCATTATGACGCCGAGCAGTGCGATAGGTACGCTGAAAGTCACGAAAATACAATTGATGCTCCACGGCGCCAGGGTCCGCAGCGTGCGCATCCAGCGCAATTCATGCAGGGTCACCGCGGCCAGATCCGGTTCGTGATGCGTAGCCTCGACGATGTATCGGGACAACACGATGCGCAGCCCCAGGCCGCGCACGAGCGTACCCATCCGGTGATCTTCGGCCAGGTGATTGGCGAGCGCCGCGAAGCCGCCGATCGCGGTCAGTGTGCCGCGGGTCATGCTGACCGATTGCCCCGATACGTACCCCTCGTGCCCGAAAAGCCAGGCGAGCAGCACCGACGGCGCGTACCACTCGTTGAAATACATGGCGCCGAGCCGCGACCAGACCGACGGAGTCGGGACGCCGCGGTACAGGCAGGTCACGAGGCCGATGCGCGGGTCGTACAGCGGAGCGGTCACACGGTCGAGATAGTCCGGGCTGACGCGGCAGTCGCTGTCCGAGACCGCAAACATATCGTGGCGCGCGAACGGCAGCATGTTGATCAGATTGTTGATCTTGCCGTTGGCGCCATGGACCTGCGAGTTCACGACCGTCGTGATCGACAGCGCCGGAAATTCCGCGACGAGCCTCTGCACCACGGCATGCGCCGGGTCGGACGCGTCAGACAGACCGAAGACGATCTGGTATTCCGGATAATCCTGAACGCAGAAGGACCGGAGGTTTTCGTACAGGCCGGGCTCGGCGCCGCGCAGTGGCTTGAAGATCGTGACCGGGCGCCGCTCGGACGCCTTCTTGCTCTGTGGCGTCAGGCGCCAAACGATCATCGCGATCACGGCCAGCAAGGCGTAGCCGGCGGCCGCGGTCAGACAGGCAAACCCCAGCGCGGTGAGCACGGCAAGCATCAGGTCAGCTGCCGGAGCGCATCAGGCCCCGTGAGTGCGCAGAAAGCGGAAGAACTCGACTCCTTCGCGCAAACGCCGCGTCATCATGTCCCAACTCGTGAGCATCTCGCGCACGATTTCCCAAATCTTGCCCGGACGGAAATAGAAGCGCTTGTAGAACCGCTCCATGCTGTGAAAGATCTCGTCCTTCGACAAATGCGGGTAGGAGATTGCCGCGAGCTGCACGCCTTTCTCGTTGACGAGATTGACCGCCTCGTTCTCCTGGAGCCAGCCGTTGTCGACCGCCTGTTTGTAGAGCGTCGTGCCGGGATACGGCGCCGCCAGCGACACCTGGATCGTATGCGGATTGATCGCCTTGGCGAACTCGATCGTCTTTTCGATCGTGGCAGTCGTCTCGCCCGGCAGCCCCAGAATGAAGGTCCCATGGATCAGGATGCCGAGTTTGCGGCAATCCTCGGTGAAGCGCCGCGCGATGTCGGTGCGCAGACCCTTCTTGATGTTGAGCAGGATCTGATCGTCGCCGGATTCGTATCCGACCAGCAGCAGGCGCAGGCCGTTATCCTTCATGATCTTCAAGGTCGCATAAGGCACATTGGCCTTCGCGTTGCAGCTCCAGGTGACCCCGAGTTCACCCATGCCGCATGCGATTTCCTCGACGCGGCGCAGATTCGCCGAATCCGTGAAGGTATCGTCGTCGAACATGACTTCCTTGACCTCGGGCATGTTCTCCTTGATCCAGCGCACTTCGGCGAGCACGTTCTCGGGCGAGCGGACGCGGTACCGATGTCCACCGACGGTCTGCGGCCACAGGCAGAAGGTGCACTTCGAGCGGCAGCCGCGGCCCGTGTACAGACTCACGTAGGGGTGCTTGAGATAGCCGATGAAGTAATTCTCGATCGTCAGATC
>Ga0116229_10010366_pt1 | contig 14003 bp, 8 predicted proteins | sample S1TSphgellanicum_3_FD_87313 | JGI IMG/M metagenome (GOLD analysis project Ga0116229, IMG submission 87313) | Host-associated microbial communities from peat moss isolated from Minnesota, USA - S1T2_Fc - Sphagnum magellanicum MG | ecosystem: Host-associated > Plants > Peat moss > Unclassified...
GCTTTACGTCACAGTGAGCTCTCGGATCGATCAGGTGACGCTTCGGCTGGGCTTTCGTGTGACGGCTGGCCTGCGATACGCAGGCCTGCGCTACGCGGGCATGCGCTACGCGGGCATGCGCTACGCGGCTGGGTGTCGCGCGCAGCCGGCGGTGAAGTGGGCACTAACGTGGGAAACCACTGATTTCCCACGAACCAAAAGCGCTCGCGCCACGTCGCCCGGAGCGTCCGCAAATGCTGCTGACTGAAGTCGACCAAAACCCGCACCTGCTGACCGCTGCGGAATATATAACGCTCGACAGCGAGGACCGGACCGAGCTGCTCGGAGGCATGATTTACGACGTATCGCCGCGCAACGAGCCGCACTACTACGCGGTGAGCAAGCTGGTCCAAATCTTATTCCCGGGCCTGCCGGCCGGAAGCATCATTCGTTCCGAGGGCGCCGTCGCGGTGCCGGGCTGGAAGGGACGCGACGCTCCCGAAGTCGACGTAGCAGTGGTACTCGACAAGCTCTATGAGCTTGGGCCCACCGCGGCCGACTCGCTCGCGTTCATCGAGGTGTCGGATGCCACGTATCGTACCGATCGCCGATATAAGATGCCGCTCTACGTGAAAGCCGGCGTGCCCGCGTGGATCGTCAACATTCGGCTGCGACAAGTCGAGAGCTACGGGTCGCCCGCGGATCTCGAGCTGCTGCACGGCCGTGTCTTCGGCGAGCGCGATTCGTTCGACGTCCTAGGCGTGACGATCCCAGTCGCACGTTTGCTCGTTCCCCGCGCGGAATCCGACGCCTAGCGCTCGTTGCCTTTACGATCACGATCGTAAAGGTCGATTGAGTCGTTCTCGTAGGTCCACGCGTCTCGAACTTAACGAAGGATCGCAACATTTGGCCATAATTGCCGCCGATTGCCATAAGCCAGCGTCGCTTCGACCGAGAGCACTACTACGAGATCGCGCCCTACCTCGATCCAGCGCGCCGTTACGCCGCGCGCGATCTTGCGCGGCGACGAACGAATCGAGTTCGATGGCGTCGTCTTCACCGTGAACGAGATCCCGGCCCTAAAGTCGCTGACCTAAGTCGTCCGGCGAGGCCTCCTGACCGATGTCCCGAATCCCCTATCGCAACGGGCCGCGGGCTGTGCAGGTCCGTCGAGGATCCGACCAGACCCCGCACAGCGGCAAAAAAGGAGCCTACGGGCCATCATTAAGCAAACGCCGAACACCTACCACGTCTGCTGTCGCGACGTACTTGACTACACCGCGCTGCTCCCGAGCCGGCGAAAGCGCTGATGCACAGCCACTATCACCATTATTACCACTATCCAGCGGCGCATCATGTCGGTGCCATGCATGCGATGCATGGCGGCGGCATCATGAACATCATCATGCACGCATTCATCTGGGGGCTGGTCGGCCACGTACTGGGCGCAATTTTTCGCGGCCACTCCCTGATGGGCACGATTGGTCTAGCGATCTTCCTGGGGGCCGGCGCTTTCATCATCTATAGACTCCTTTCCCGGCGCCGGGCATACTGAGGAAGATAGCCGGTGAGACTCCGAAAAGAGCAGCGAGCGTAAAACGCCATCGCTGATAATGCGGTGGCGCTCGGTAGTGGCCTCACTTAGATCTTCTCAGAAACTTGTAGTAAATAACGCAAGTCAGCAGCCAGATGCAGAGGAAAAATAGAACAATTTGCCCTATGGACCAGTCCGCGAATTCGCCATGGCTACGCAAGTAGTAAGCCTGAGCGTACAGGACGCAGAGCCCTACCATGTAACCGACGGCGTCCCATACGCCGAATTGTCGTCGTGGTGGACCCAAAGCGAGTCTCCTAAAGGGCGCCTGTCGTTCGCGAGGAGAGTGGGCGAAGCCTGCTGCTATTAGCTGACCAAGGGCGGCATCGGCCGCTGATGCACGCTCACGGCAAGATCGTGACGTCGATTGAGTCGGTGTTGTGGTTTCCCCAGGAGTCGTACGCGGTCGCGGCGAGTTCGTGGGGTCCGGCGTCAGCATGCAGGTCGGTCTTGAACGGCCAGCTCGTGAGGCTCTGATACGGCTTGCCATCGAGTTCCAGTTCGACACGAATGATGCTACCGGAATCGGCGCTGGCCAGAACGTTGACTACCGAACCGTTCTGAACCCGCGCGCCGCTGATCGGGAACGACACGATCACTTGGGGCGCAATCTTGTCCGGCGAGGGCGGTTGGTAGACGCTGTGGCCGGAAGCTTCGTTCTCTTGGCGGACGAATGCCCAAAGGTCGTCGTGCGAGCCGGGCGCGTTCGCGAAGCGCTCGTCGCTGGTTGCCGTGACTCGCTGGAATTCGTACGTGTTGAAGAGGTAGAACTCGTACGCCCAGATATCCGCGCCGACGACGTTAGCCTCGGGTAGCTCGGCGATGACGTTCTTCGTGAACTGTTGACGCGCGACATCGGGCGCGTAGGTGTCGCCGAACTCGCCGATGTACACGCGCTTACCCATGTGCGCGGCGACCTGTCCGACCAGTTGCAGCAGATCGGCGCTCGTGGGGTCGTTGCCTCCGTAACCGAAGCGCTGCAGGGACGTGCCTTTGGCGCCGTTGTAGACGTGGACGTCGATGAGATCGAAGGGCGCGTTGATCTCGGTCAGATTCTTGACGAACTCGTCCTCGGAGTCGCTCGTGTAATCGATGTGGCGCCACTCCGGGCTCCGCCGGCGATGCTCCGCATTAGCCGGCGGCAGCGCCATGTTCGACGCGAGCGGCTTCGACGGATCTTCCGCTTTGAAGAAAGCCGCGACGCGCGCACTGAACGCGTTCATCTCATCGGTTGAGTAGTTGCCGACGTTCGCGCAGAGTAGTGCTTCGTCGCGTTTGCCGGCATTGGTCTTGTGGCAGCGCGCGACCAAATCCAAATCGGCGCCGAGATTCAATTCGCCCGGCCCGTCATAAAGCGCGATGGCCGGGTCGTTCTTGTAACGCGTCAGGAAGTCGCCCCAGTATTTCTTGAACAGCGCGAACGATTTGGAATCGGGGCTGGTGATCATGTCGCGAGTCGTCTCGCCGGTGAGCGTCGGGAAAATGTTTGTGTCGTTCCAACACTTTATGACGGCCTGCATCCCGTAGCGCCTGACCTCGTAAAGCATCGCGTCGACCCGCTGCCAGTAGGCGGCCGGATCGTTCTGCCACAGCTCCAGATCGTTGCGGTGCATCCGCAAGAGCTCCGCGTTGGCCGGAAAGTAGCCGGGCATCCCGATCGCGATCGTCTGCGCGCCCATGTGGAACGCGTCGGCCAGCGCCATCTTTCCCATCCGCAGCCGCAGCGCGTTCTCCGCAGATGATCGATACGACGGCGCGAGAAAATCGGGCTCGAGGTCAACGATGTTGACCCCAACCGCCGGCCCCGTCGCCGATCTCGCCGGCGGCGCATCGGCCGCGAGCGCGCCCCGCACGCCGACTGCCATAGCGACGGCGAAGGACGTGGCGGTGGAAATCTTGACGAGTCGGGCGAGCGCGCGCATCCCGGCCGATTGCGTCGCTGCACGTTGACCTCCCCTCTCTGGAACGGCTTCAGAGCGCGGCACGGCGTTGACCGACAAGGGGAGCCCAGGAACGCATTGCCGAAATCGCCGGAGATGTTCGCGGTTTGTATGCCTCGTTGAAGACGTCCGTTGCACAGCCGTCGCTCGTTCGCGAGCGCGAAGCGAGCATCGCAATCCTCGTGCCGTGTTACAACGAAGCGCTCACGATCGCAGCCGTTATCGCGGACTTCAAGAAAGTTCTTCCCGCGGCTGCGATCTACGTTTACGACAATAATTCCAGCGACGATACCGAGCTGATTGCCTTGGCCGCCGGAGCAATCGTCCGTCGCGAGCCGCTGCAAGGCAAGGGCCACGTGATGCGCCGGATGTTCGCGGACATCGAGGCCGACGTCTACGTGATGGTCGACGGTGACGACACCTACGATGCGGTTGCTTGCGTAGGCATGATCGAGCGCCTGATTGAGAACCGGCTCGACCTGGTAAACGGCAAGCGCGTGCCGGTCGGCCAAGGGACGTATCGGGCGGGCCACGAGTTCGGGAACTGGTTCTTGAGCACCGCGACCGCTAAAGTCTTTGGTAACCGGGTAGACGACATGCTATCAGGTCTCAAAGTGATGTCGCGCCGCTACGTGAAGTCGTTTCCGTGCCTCGCCACCGGCTTCGAAATCGAAACCGAAATGACGATCCACGCACTCGAGTTGCAGATGCCGGTCGACGAAATGCCCGTGTCGTACCGTGAACGCCGGCCCGGGTCCCAAAGTAAGCTCAACACCATCCGCGACGGGTTCCGCATCCTGTGGTTGATTCTAGCGTTGATCCGGGCCGAGCGGCCGACCGTTTTCTTCGGCGCCGTATTCGCGGTGCTCGCGCTTCCGGCGCTCGCTTTGGGCATCTCGATCTACGTCGAGTATCTGCAGACGCACCTCGTGCTGCGGTTCCCGACCGCGATCCTATGCACCGGGATGATGCTCTTGGCGTTCTTGAGCGCGGCGTGCGGTCTGATTCTCGAGACCGTTTCACTCGGCCGGCGGGAACTCAAACGCATGGTGTATCTGTCTCTCGAAGGTGTGAATCTTCGTCCCGCGCGGGGACTTTTTGCTTCGGCCGGCAGCGAGACCGGATCGTCGGAGTAAGTTCTCAACTGGGCCTGTGGTCCAGGTTCGTGCTTGGCCGGCTCTTCGGGTTCGCACTCTTCTTGTTGCTCGTATGCGGCGCGTTTTGCGTCGCGCCGGCGGCCGCGGCGCCCTCACCGAGCCCGCCGCCGCTGGTGACCGAGCCGTTTAACTCCGTGGCCACGACGCCGAATTTGTGGTCGTTTTCCGGCGGAGCGTGTCTGACGGCGGGCTCCGCTTTGCTGACGCCGCCAACGTCGATTCCGGCTTGCATCGATGCAGTCAACGTGCCCGGCGCGGGGGCGTTGCAGCTGACGAGTAACTCCGCTTTCTTGATGGGTGCCGTGGTCTCGAAGGTGGCGCTGAACACCTCGCTCGGCTTTCAAGTGATCTTCACCGACGCGGCGTTCGACGAAGGCTCTCCGCTGGCGGGCGCGGACGGTATGTCGTTTTTTCTGGTCGACGCTTCGCAGGCATTCGCGCTGCCGCAAGCGACCTTCTGGGGCGGAAAACTCGGCTACGTCGGCTTGCCCGGCGGCTACCTCGGCATCGGCTTTGACGAGTACGGCAACTTCAGTTCTTCGAATGAAAACGGCGCGACCGGCGGGGGGTTCCCGGGGCGCGTCCCAAATACGGTCGCGCTGCGTGGCGCGTTCGCGACCGGCAACCAGTACCTCGGCGGGTACACCGGGACGTCGGGTCTGCCGGCGTCGCTGCCATTTCCGTTGGACGATCCGGCCTCGGTGACGCGCCCCGCCCACCCGCCGACGATCCGGATAACCCTTTCGACCGCGGCACTGCTGACGGTCGAGATCGACCCGCACGACGGCAAGGGCTACCGCGCCGTCTATCGCAAGACGATCTCGGGCCTGGCCGGCCAGCCGCCTCTGCCGGCGCAAGTCTATCTCGGCTTCGCGGGCGCGACCGGCGGCTACGGCCAGCTCCACCAAATCTACGGCCTGACGGTGACGCCGATAGCGCAGCCGCAATTTACGTTCGTACCGTCGCGGCTCGCGAATCTCGCCGCCTGGTACGATGCGAGCGATCCGACGACCCTGACCCGGATCTCGGGCGCCGTCGTCGATTGGCACGACAAGAGCGGCCACGGAAATACGCTCGAGCAGCCGACCGCGAAGGCGCGGCCGCTGAGCGGTTCGACGCTTGCGGGATTGAACACGCTCAGCTTCGCCAAGAGCGAGTTCCTCATCACGGCCAACTCGGCGTTTTCGACGAATCTGTTTAACGCGTCGACGGCGTTCGTGGTGGCCGATGCGCCCGCGCAGCCCGTGTTGCAAGCGGTCGTCTCGTCGGGCCTGCCGCCGAATTATACGACCCCGCGCTGGGAATTGCTGCTCGAACCCAACGGTCTGACGAACTTCGATTTCGATAACACGACCTCGGGCCGCTTGACGACCAACGTCGCCTATTCGGGACCCGCGATTTGGGCGCTCGGCGGTCGCGGCGGCCAACAGTTCATGCGCAAGAACGGCGATTTGTTGGCGAGCTCGAATGGCCCGGGCGGTTCGGTCGTCGACCATCATCCGCTGGTCGTCGGCGGCAAAATGGGCGGTGGCGGCGTTCTCTCGTTCCCCTTCACGGGTTCGATTGGCGAGATCCTGATCTTCAACCGCGACCTCACGACCTCGGAAACGCAATCGATCGAAGGGTACCTCGCCTGCAAGTGGGGCTTGCAGAATCGCTTACCGGCGAATCATCCGTATCGCGAGGCCTGCCCGGGCGCGAACGGGCCCGCGCCGGTTCCCACGCCGGCGCCGCTTTCCAACGTGCTTCCCGTGCTGCCCGAACTGCGCAGCTCGAACGGCCGGCTCGCGGTCTCGATCGTGGCGCATCCCGATAGTAAGGGCAATCCCAAACTCTATTACAACGGTTCGACCGTCGCGCCGACATTGCGCGTCTTACCGGGCGACGTGCTCTCGGTCACGCTCACGAACAACCTGCCCGCGATGCCCGCGGGCTCGGCGTACGTCAACGACACGAACCTGCACTACCACGGCTTGCACGTCAGCCCGAACGCGCCCGGCGACGATTCGATCGACATGCTGGCGCTGCCGGGTCAAACGCTCAACTACCAGTTGGCGATTCCCTATAACCATCCGCCGGGCTTGTACTGGTACCATTCGCACGCGCACGGTGAAGTCGAGCGGCAGAACCTCAGCGGCATGTCGGGCGCGCTGATCGTCGACGGCATCGCGCAATACGTGCCCGCGGTCGCGAGCATGCCCGAGCGCGTGCTGGTCGTGCGCGATGCGCTGCCGGCCGGCCAAGCCTTGCCGGCCGCCGACCGCCGGCAAGTGTACGCGATGGGCTGGGCGATGACGCACGCGAAGTATCGCGGCGCGCCGCTCTCGCTCTCGGGTTCGCACGCGACGATGACGATGGGCGCGGGTACCGCCGTGCGTTCGAGCAGTTCGCTCGTCAGCCGCAATCCGTACGTCACGATCGATCCCAACTTCCGCAGCTTCACGGCGCCGAACGCCACGGGCGACGGCCATTGCACCGGACCGGAGACGGCGGCCAAGAACTGGACGGTCAACGGCGCCACCAATCCCAAGATCGGCATCCGGCCGGGCGAGAAGCAGTTTTGGCGCCTGGTCAACGCGGGGTCCGACACGTACCTTGACGTCGCGGTCGATAACACACAGTTGCAGATCGTCGCGCTCGACGGCACGCCGCTTACGAGCGGGCTGAACGTGCCCTCTAGTTTAACGGTTAGCGATTACGTGGTGCCGCCGGCCAGCCGGGTCGAGTTTATCGTCACGGGTCCCCCTGCGGGCAAGACCGCGTACCTGCGCACCCTGTGTTTCGATGCCGGCCAGAACGGCCCGGCGATGCCCGCGACCACGCTCGCGCGGATCGATCCGACGACGTCGCTCGCGGACAACCTGCGCCACGCACAGCGCGTCGCGCCGAAGATGGTCGCCTATCATTTCCCGTACCGGATGCCGATCACCACGAGCGCGAGTACGAACGCGAACGCGGGCTCGACTACGAGCACGAATCCGGGCGTTCGCAAAGCAGCACGGTTGCACGCGAGCAGCGCCGCCCTGCCCAATTTCACAAGCGTGCCGGTCGCGCGCGCGCAGACGCTCTATTACAGCGACCAGAACACGATCAACGGTCAGGCCTACGATCCCGCCGGTGCGCCGCAGTTCTACGCGCAGAGCGGGACGGTCGAGGAGTGGACGATCGTCAACGATTCCGCGCAAGTCCATACGTTCCACATCCACCAGATTCACTTCTTGGTCGAAGCGATCGACGGCGTGAAGCAGTCGCAAGAGTTCGTGCGCGATAACGTCAACGTGCCCGCCGCCTCGGCGGGTGGGCCGGGCACCGTGACTTTGCTGATGGATTTCACCGACCCTCGCGTCATCGGTACGTTCCTGTTGCATTGCCACATTCTCTCGCACGAGGATGCCGGCATGATGGCCAAGATTCACGTGGGGCCCGCGCCGCCGATGACCTTGAGTTCCAAGGCACTGTCCTTCGCGAACCCGCAAGCGGCCCCGCAGGCCATCGCGATCGCGGGCGGTCTCGCGCCCTACTCGATCTCGGGGTGCGGCGGGATCGCGAACGGGTCGATCGCCGGCGCCACGGCGGAAGTAACGCCGGCCGGTGAAGGCAGCTGTTACTTCACGATCGCCGACTCGAGCGGCATCACCGCGAGCGTCTCCGTCACCGTCGGCGCGGGGGCGGGCGGGATCACGGTCACGCCTAATAGCCTGAGCTTCGTTTCGCGCGCGGCGCCGGCTCAGAGCGCATCGCTCTCCGGCGGCAAGCCGCCGTATACCGAGAGTGGCTGCGCCGGCATCGCGAGCGCCGCGATCAATTCGACCGATAACGGCGTCAACGTCGCGCCGGCCGGCGCCGGATCGTGTACGATTACGATTTCGGACGCGAAAGCGGACCGCGCCACGCTCTCGGTATCGGTCAACGCGTCCTCGACCGGCGAGCCGGCCGACAACATCACCTTCCACCACGATACGAGCCGCACGGGCTGGTATTCGAACGAGACCACGCTGACGACGGCCAACGTCGCGGGCGGCAAGTTCAAGCTGCTCGCGCGGCTTGGAGCGCCGGCCGGGATGCCCGCGCTCGGCAAAGTCTACGCGCAACCGCTGTACGTTGGCGACGAAGCCACGATCGACGGCAAGACGCATAACCTCATCGTCGTCGCCACCGCGACCGACCAGGTGTACGCGTTCGACGAAACCACGCGCGCCGTCGTGTGGGAGAAGAACTTCACGAACCCGGCCGCCGGGATCACGCAGCAGTTCTCGAGCGATATCCTGTGCGACGACGTGAACCCCAACGTGGGCATCATCGGCACGCCCGTGATCGACCGCGCGCTCGACCGCCTCTACGTCGTCGTGCCGACCAAGGAAAACGGCGCGTTCCACATGCGTTTACACGCGCTCTCGCTGCTCTCGGGCAACGATGCGGTGCCGCCCGTCGAAGTAACGGCGACCGTACCGCTCGCGACCGGCGGCAGCGCGAGCGTTAACGCGGAGTTCAGCTTCAATCGCGCCGCGTTGCTCGAAGCCAACGGCAACATCTACGTTGGGCTGACCTCACATTGCGATTTCCACAGCGACATCACCCACGGGTGGCTGCTGTCATTCTCGTCCGGCACGCTCGCGCTCACCGGCAACGCGCTCGACGTAACGGCCGCTAATCCGGGAAACAACTATTATCTCGGGTCGCTCTGGGGCAGCGGCTTCGGCCCGGCCGCCGACGCCTCGGGCAACGTGTTCTTCGCGACCGGCAACGGACCGTATAACGGTGTCTCGGACTTCTCGATGACCGTGCTGCGCGTTCCCGGTACCCTCGACGTGACCAAAGCCAGTACGTTCACGCCCTTCGGCGAAGCCGCCGATTCCAACGGCGATTGCGATCTCAGCGGTGGCGGCGTCGTGCTCTTGCCGACCGTAACCGGCGCGCATCCGCGCCTGGCGCTCGCGGGCGGCAAGTGCGGCGTTGGGGCTGCCGCGGGCGGCAGTGTTGGCGATCAGAAGTACATCCTCAACCGCGATAACCTCGGCGGCTTTTCGGCGGGCGACGCCGGAGCGCTCTGGCACGCCGACACCGCCGGGCCGATGTGGGGCGGTCCGGCTACCTTCCAGGACGCCAACGGTACGACGTACGTGGTGTGGGGCGGTTCGCCGCTTAACACGTACACGCTCAGCCTCGCACCGCTTGGGCTCAACGTGCAGTCGTCGGCGAACGTGGGCTGCCTCGAGTGCCGCGACAACGGTTCCCAACCCGTCGTCTCGTCGAACGGCACGACGGCGCAAACCGCCGTCGTCTGGGCGCTCAAGACGCCCACCGGCTCCGGCGGCACGATCTCGCTCTACGCCTTCGACGCGCTCAACATGAGCCACACGCTCTTTACCGGCGCCGCCGGCGTCTGGACGGTGGGCGCGGGCGCCTCATACATCGGCGGCGCGCTCGTCTCCCCAACCGTCGCCCACGGCCGCGTCTACGTCCCCACCGACGGTTCGGTAGCCGTATTCGGATTGAGTCCGTAGGGGGACTGCGCGACCCGGGGCCAGCTGCGGACTCGGCCCTAGCGTCCGCTCGGCGGAATCGAACGGGGACGGCTTGAATCGGATGGTCCGTGCGCCTGATTTCGGTTCTTTTGCTCGCAGCATTGATCGCTGGGCCCGTGCTCGCGGCGGATGCGCCGCTCACCTACCCGCCGGCTCCGCGCGGCAATGTGACCGAGAACTTCTTTGGGACGACCGTGGGCGATCCGTATCATTGGATGGAGGACGTCGACTCGCCGCAGACCGTCGCGTGGGCGAAGGCCGAAAACGCGCTGACGCATTCCTACATCGACGCGATTCCGGCCCGAGCGACGATCGCAACGGCCTTCCGGAAACTCTATAATTACGAGAAGATCGGCGCCCCCGTGCGGGAGGGCAAGCGTTGGTTCTTTTTCCGCAACAGCGGATTGCAGACCCAAGCCGTGATGTACGTCCGCGATTCCGAAACGGGTCCCGCCCGCTTTTTCTTCGATCCCAACACGCTTTCACCCGACGGCAAGGTCCAACTCGCTTCGACGTCGTTCACGCGGGACGGCAGCCTGATGGCGTATTCCACGCAGTCGGGCGGCGCGGACTGGCTGACCTGGCACGTGAAGAACGTGACCACTGGTAAGGATCTTCCCGACGTCATCAACTGGTCGAAGTTTTCGGATGCGGCCTGGTCGGGCAACGACGGCTTCTACTATGCGGGGTACGACGCGCCGGCCGCGGCCAATCAAACGCTCGCGAAGCTCGACGTGCAGAAGGTGTGGTTCCACCGCCTCGGCACGCCGCAACGCACCGACCGTCTCGTGTACGCGTCGACCGCCCATCCTGACGAGTTCGTGGGCGTGGAACTCTCGCACGACCAGCGTTATGTGTTTCTCGAACGTTCGAAGGGCGACGGAAATTCGATCGCCTGGAAACGGCGGGACGAACCCGGCGACCGCTTTCACCCCGTCTTCGCGCTGGATCCCAACGTGTCGTACGCGATGCTCGGCAACGACGGCTCGCGCATCTACGTGCTCACGAACGCCGAGGCGCCGCGCCAGCGGATCGCGGCGTTCGACTTGCGCGACCCCGCGCACGCGCTGCACGACGTGGTGCCGCAGTCGGCGGACAAACTCGATAACGCCGAACTCGTCGGCAACCGCTTCTACCTGGGTTACCTGCGCGACGCACACTCCGTGATTCGGATGGCCGGCACGGACGGACGCGACCTCGGGACGATCGACCTGCCCGGTATCGGTTCCGTTGGCTTCGCCGGCGCGCAGCGCGAAGATCCGGGCGTCTACTACGTGTTCGATTCCTTCGCGTACCCGCCGGCGACGTACCGCTACGATCCGTCGACGTCGGTGTCGACACTCATTCGCCGCTCGCCGATCGCGTTTGACGCGACGCCCTACGTCACCGAACAGCTCTTCACGACGTCGAAGGACGGCACGCGCGTGCCGGTGTTCGTGACCCACCGCAAGGACATGCCCCTCGACGGCTCGACCCCGACGATCCTCTACGGATACGGCGGATTCAACGTCGCGATCACGCCGGACTTCGCGAAGGAGACGGCGCTCTGGTTGCAGATGGGCGGCGCGTATGCGGTGGCAACGTTGCGCGGTGGAAGCGAATACGGCGATGCCTGGCACGACGCCGGACGCCTCGCGAACAAGCAGCACGTGTTCGACGATTTCATCGCCGCCGCGCAGATGTTGATCGACCGCAAGATCACCTCGACGCCGAAACTCGCGATCAACGGCGGCTCCAACGGCGGCCTGCTCGTCGGCGCCGTGCTCGTGCAACGCCCCGACCTCTTCGGCGCCGCGATCGCGGAGCAGGGTGTCCTCGACATGCTCCGCTACGAGCGCTTTACCGTCGGCAAAGCCTGGATCAGCGAATACGGCTCCGCCCGCGCCTCAGCCGAACAGTTCAAGACGCTCTACGCCTACTCGCCGCTCGACAACGTCAAACCCGGCACGCACTATCCGCCGACGCTGATCACGACCTCCGATCACGACGACCGCGTCTATCCCTCGCACTCGTTCAAGTTCACGGCGGCGCTCCAGAACGCGCAGGCCGGCGACGCGCCGATCCTGCTGCGCGTCGAGACGAACGAGGGCCACTTCAGCGGACTCACGACCGACAAATCGATCGCCATCACCGCAGACTTCTACGCCTTCCTGGTAAAGAGTCTAAACTTCACCCCAACGCTCTGAGTCCGCGGAGCGCTGCGGAGTTGCTCTGCAGGCGACCTTCGCGATGCGCGCGCGACTGCCAGCGCGGCGGCCGGATTACCGACCGGCCGCGACTGCGTGACCGATTGGCCGCCGGAATGAAAAAGGCCCGAGTGCAAAACTCGAGCCTGGCCGCTTCTTTGCCTTGCCGCTCGTGCTAGCGGCGGTCGCCATATTGCGCGCGCGCGCTCGGCGTCTGAGCGGCTTTGTAGACCCCGGGAGCCATCCCTCGGTCCAGATACTTTGGATCGCCTCGAAGGATACCGATTGTCTCGACTAAATGTGCCCACCACTTACGGAAAATGCTCACGGCTCTAGTGTATCACTGGGCTGAGGGTTACCACAAGGGCCCCTGTGGCCCCAGCGCCGATGGCGAGCCGGAGCACCTCGATCTTTCCCTTTATGACCAGGCTGTTTCTGTAATAATCTTGGGCGAGATTCGTGACCACTTCGTCGAGCGTTTTCTCGCGATTCGTGCGCACCTCGTCGAGAAGGATGTCGAGGCGCGGGCCCTCCGAGCCTCGGAATGCCACCGCTGTGAGGAGCGATGCGAGAATCCCGCTGATAATCAGAATATTTGCGGCGAGTTCGAAATGCCACTCAAGAATACCGGCGCCCCTTCGGTGTTCCGGCAGAAACGTGATGATCGCGAAGAGCAACGCCGCGACCGCGGCGAGGGACGCATCGATTGCGTCGATTCGCGAATTCTGATCAGCGACCGCTTCGCGATATGTCGCGAAGTCTTGATTCCTTGTATCGGAGGTCACAGAGCACGTCGCGGAATTGGTGCATTGATTGTTGTTTCGGCCAGCCCCGGTTAAGGACAAGATGAGGACGACGGCCCAAAAGCCGAGTTTGTTCACAGCTACCTCATCGCGACGAGGTCCCCTACTGCCTAGTCGAAGGCGCCGGCTCCTTCGCTGTCACTCATTTCGCGCCGCTTAGCCGCCGGCGAGGGCGTGCCAGGCGCCGTGGACGGCGTGATGTTTGCGCGTGCCCGGGACGACGCGGCAGACGTAGGCTTCGGCGCCGGCGGTTGCGCTGGCATCGGTGCGTGTGTAGAACGAGCCCGGCGAACAGCTACCGTGTGGTGCGCCGCTGCCTGATGAGACGACGACGGTGCTGTCGACCGTGATGGAGCCGCTGGTCGTCACGTTGCCGGTGGGGTCGACCGTGAAGTAGGGCGTCGTCGCGGCGCCCGTCCCGGGCCAGAGGTTGAGCGACTGGTGGTTGAGCCAGAAGCCGCGCGCGCCGAATTGGTCTTCGACGCCGAAGAACGGGTCCAGCTTGTATTCATCGCCGAAGACGGTTGGCGCGCTATCATTCGTGATCGCCGGAAACGTGTTGCCGGTCAAGGTCAGCGTCGACGCGGATTGCGGTCCGCCGCAGGCGGATAAGATCGGGAGCATCAGTATGCCGAGCAGACGGATTCGCAGGCCGGTCATGAGCGGTTCCTCCTTCGCGCCATGCGCGAACATGTACTTGTTTGAAACGAAGCGATTGGATTTGCGTTCGCACGCTGCGCGAACGCGTTCTGGTGTTTGCGGCGAAGCCATCGCGTTTGCGTTTCACGTTCGCGTCTCACGGTTCGCGTTCACGCGGGA
>Ga0116229_10010367_pt1 | contig 14002 bp, 13 predicted proteins | sample S1TSphgellanicum_3_FD_87313 | JGI IMG/M metagenome (GOLD analysis project Ga0116229, IMG submission 87313) | Host-associated microbial communities from peat moss isolated from Minnesota, USA - S1T2_Fc - Sphagnum magellanicum MG | ecosystem: Host-associated > Plants > Peat moss > Unclassified...
GATTAATTATGGAATCACATGGGAAAACCATGTGATGTTGTTTGCTTGTGATTAATTATGGAATCACATGGGAAAACCATGTGATGTTGTTTGCTTGTGATTAATTATGGAATCACATGGGGAACCATGTGATGTTGTTTTCTTGTGATTAATTGTGGAATCACATGGGGAAACCATGTGATGTTGTTTTCTTATGATTAATTGTGGAATCACATGGGGAAACCATGTGATGTTGTTTTCTTGTGATTAATTGTGGAATCACATGGGGAAACCATGTGATGTTGTTTTCTTATGATTAATTGTGGAATCACATGGTGAACCATGTGATGTTGTTTTCTTGTGATTAATTGTGGAATCACATGGGGAACCATGTGATTTTGTTTTCTTTTGATTATTTGGGGAACCATGTGGTGGATAGGTTTTAGGAAGTTTCTTGAGTAATTTCCATTTGGTTAGTATGTAAGGAGGTGTTTGTGACCTTGAGAAACACCTTCATTTTGTACGAAGTTATGATAGGAATACAAAGTTGTGAGAATGGAAGTTTTGATTTTGGAAAAGCTTTTTGGTTTTTGAATAGTTTTGGTGTTGTTTATGCGTAGTTCATGGAAAGAGAATGGTGAGGTTTGCATAACCAATAGTAGGTTGGGAGGATAGTTTTACAACCAAAAACATAGATTTCATAACTATGTAGTAAACATACATAGTTTCGGTCCTAAACCCGCTCATGTAGTACATCTCCAGTCTGAAGTGTTTTACAGAAAGAAGCACTTATTGAGTTTATGTTAATGCCCATATTCAAACAAATATTTCTTTGCTATATTTAATCCTCCCCCATTCTTCTTAAACACATAACCCCAGTATTGGTACCATTCAATTATATCTCAGAAAAGCCAAGTTACTAGAGTTATATGCAAAGTAACCCTGTTTTGGTGTATGACCAAACTCAGGGTTCTGGTGCTGTGTTTTTCTTACTTTACGGATAACTCTACTATGTCGTTAAAGTTATCCGTAAAGTAATCCTGCGTTTTAGCCTGCCTTTGATCCTGCATGTCCCTCTCATCCTGCGTTTTTCAGCTATCCTTAAAGTGCATAAAAGTCAGGACCAACCCTGCAAACATAAGATATAGTCTTCCAAAGTTACTACTGTAATCACTTTTTTTACCACACAACAATCTACTTTTGTGGCCGCAGCCCAGGGGCTACTATATGTGGTGAATTGGGGTAGGTGCACCTACCTAGTTATATATAGACTACCAAGCCATGGGTTTGAGTACAAGTTACCTAAGGAGTTATCAAGAGTTACCTAAGGAACTATTTAGGGACTAACTAATGATATTTTATGGTAGGAGATACTTAGGGACTATTTATGGGGGGCTACATAGGCCTTATTTAGGAGATTACCTGAGGACTTTTTAAGAGTTTAGGAATATTTATGAGGTTATTTTAAGGGCTCCATAGGGGACTATTTAAGGAATATTTAGAGACCACTTAATTGTCTATCTTGGTTGGGATGCCTGAGGACTTTGTAAGTAATGGGATATGTAAGGGGCTACTTATGGGCTTACAAAAGAGGTTATTTAAGGATTACATAGGGAGTTACTTAAGTAAATTTGACTTAGATGAAAGGGTACCTAGGGTCTTACATAGGACTTATCATAAGGGCTGTTAAAATCCTAGTTTGACATCATAATCAAAACTTTTAATCCTTATCCCTACTCATAATTAAACCCCTCAACCAAGAGTGCCATCCAAATCTAAGTCTTCAACCTTGTGCAAAAAAGGTTTCCATAACCTTTGCTTCAATATGTTTTGTCTTATGGGTGGGAACTATATAAGTGGGAACACCTTTCACTCATTTTTTCTCTCTTTCACTTCTCACTCAAGTTGAAGGATTTTCTCTCTTGAAGATCATGGTTTCATCTTCAAACCATGGTTCTAGTTCTATGAAAGATAGTTTTAATACTTCTAGATCAAATAGTTCTAGCTCTTCATCCTCAAGTGACGATGGGATGCATGAGATGTTTGTAGACATGGATAGACAGAAATAGTGCGCTTTAACAATTGCAATTGTTGTTGCCAATTCATTTGACATGTTCAATGCCAATGAGTTAGAAGAGGGCACGGGTCACTCGGTCACTCAATGCATTCAAGTGTGGGAGTTTGGGATGTGCTTGCTACTATGTGATCAACATTAAAGTTGTTCAAAACTTTAACCAACTTCATTTTGGCTGAGTTTGACAAGTTGGTGTTATTAGTGGCACCCACCATTGTGTGCCATGCATGATCTATAGGTGAGCATCACATTCAAGTTTTGGATTTATGGTTTTGGATTAGGGTTTTGGAGTTTAAATTCAAGGTTTGGATTAATTTTTTATTTTAACACTTTAAATTAGGGTTTTAGTTTTAGGGCCTTAGATTTAAGGTTTAGGGCTTTGTGCTTTGCATTAAAATTTTAAGGTTTAGATTTAGGATTTGGATTTGGGGTTTGGATTAAGTTTTTATTTTAACACTTTAAATTAGGGTTTCAGTTTTTGGGTTTAAGATTTATGGTTTTAAGGCTTTGGATTTATAATTTTGGATTAGGGTTTTAGAGTTTGGATTTAAGGTTTGGATTAAATTTTTATTTAACATTTTAGATTAGGGTTTTAATTTTAAGGCTTTGGATTTAGGGTTTGGATTAGGGTTTGGGGCTTTGTGTTTTACATTAGAGTTTTAGGGTTTAAATTTAAGGTCTAGATTAAGTTTTTGTTTTAATGTTTTAGATTAGGGTTTTAGTTTTAGGGCTTGGATTTAGGGTTTGGATTAGGGTTTAGGGCTTTGTGCATTGCATTAGAGTTTTAAGGTTTAGATTTAAAGTTTGGATTAATTTTTTGTTTTAATGCTTTAGATAGGGTTTTAGTTTTAGGGCTTTGAATTTAGGCTTTTGGATTTAAGGTTTAGATTAAGTTTTAATGTTTAGATTTAGAGTTTGAATTAAATTTTTGTTTTAACGCTTGGGGTTCAGGGTTTTTGTTTTAAGGCTTTGGATTTAGGGTTTAGGGTTAAGGTTTAGGGTTTTGTACGTTGCATTAGAGTTTTAGGGTTTTAAAGTTTAGACTTAAGGTTTGGATTGAGTTTTTTTTAGCGCCTTAGATTAGGGTTTAGTTTTAGGGTTTGGATTAAGGTTTAGTTTTATAGTTAAAAGTTGGGACTTACAAGAGATCACCACATTTGGATTAGGTGTCTTTCAAAATTGACCTTGAAATAACGCATTCTAAAGTTCATTTTGTATATGAGACATGATAATGTTTCCATGTATGATGCATTTGTATGGAATTGGTTAAAGAGTGCAGTTTTATGATGATGCCATTTTCATTGCATCTTCCATTAATGATGCAATTAGAGATGAAATTCAATGGCCCATAGCATAGGAGCGGGTTATGCTGGGCATGAATTTGGTAGAATTCTAGGGTTGCATTGAACTCATTGATGGCATGTTCATCGAGATTCACAAACCTTAGAATGATGGGATCGATAATGTTTGGTTCAATGGGCAAAAGAAGATTTACTCAATGAACAACACCATGGTTGTTGATCATTGAGGTTTATTTATTTACCTAGACTTTGGGTATTTAGGTTCTTACCATGACGTCACCATTTTGCGTCAATAAACCCTACATAAAAATTGGCGTCAATTTTTTTTACATGCTGATGAATATTTTGAATACTTGTTAGGAGATCATGGTTATCTAGGTGAAAAGATGTTCATCATGAAGAGGATTGGGAGGTGTGAAATAGGTTCTAATGTTAACCAAGATGTTATTAGAGCCTACAACAAAATGCATGCTAGGTATAAAGTGTGAGTTGAATGGGGGATTCGGGGATTGGTGGATTGAAAAAGAAATGGAGATGGTTAATGAAAAGGTTTGATTCCACAAAGCCAAAGTACATAATTTTGTTTAAAACTAAAATTATATTTACAAACTTTTTACATAGACGCCGAATGGATTTCACATTTGTCATAGGTGAACAGCTGCCCAACCCTGCTAACCATGAGTGGGACGAAGACTTCTAACTCTACATGTTTAAAATCTCTTAAACTCTTATTTTGAATTCCTCTTCATTAATGACCCATAACTTCTTAATAGTTTTTAGGTTGCTAATTTTCACCTTGTTTGCTTTGTTAATAGGAATTTGCATACTTGCTTACATCATAACCAAATATTGTTCTGAATCCACTTTTGTGGTGGATGCCATAGGTTCAATGCTTCGTGACTTTTGCTACAAATATTCACCCTTCATCCTCTCTTTATTTGCTAGAGCTAGAGTGGAAGTAAATGAGGGGCCTGAATTTACAATAGGCCCAACTAATGGAAGGTCTAAGTCCATAAAAATGAATGTAAGAGTAGATGGAAGAGCATATCCAAGAATAAAGTTTGAAATAAATGGGGTTATTGGATTATTAATACCATCAATGAGATTTTGTCAGCATTTCAAAATATTGCACATGGCCCATCTATTGATTTCAAGGGTACCAACACTTCTTTGTCCTACTAAACCATTCTATCTAATCCCTCTTCATTTGATGCCCCTATTTTCAACTTTCATAATGTTTCCCACAAGCTTTCTTTCAAGGTTTCTTCTTGGAAGTCTAATTTTAGGTAGTCCGACTTATATGAAGCATAAACAGTCTTCCACATTGCATTAAGAATGAGTTGTGTATTTTTGGACTTGTCTTTGCTATAAATAGCAAGGTGATGGTTATAGGTAGCACACATGCTGCTCAAGTGAGTGGAATCCACAATGGCACGATTTCCTTTCTTTCAATGTGGTGCCTTTAACACATGCACACTTAGGAAGTTCTATTTGTGTTGATAACCTTCCACCCCAACATAAATAGGCCCATCCATGCCTGAAAAACCTTCAAACTTCCACATCATTTTATCTTAGTTTCTTTTCTTGCCTCTATCTTTGTTTCTTTTTCTTTGTGCCTTTATGTTTCTATCTCTTTCTTTATGTGGCTTTATGTTTCTCTCTCCGGCCATCTATCTTTGTCTTTCTCTATGCTTCTATGTCTTTGTCTATCTCTTTCAGCCTCTCTGTCTCTATCTCTACCTCTCTCTAAATCTCTAACTTTTTCTCTTTTTATCTTTCTATGTTTATCTTTACCTCTCTTTGAGTCTCTTTAATTCTCTTTATTTCTCTCTTTGCACCTCTTTGAGTCTATCTATTTTCTTTCCATCTTTCTCTTTCTCTATCTGTCTTTCTCTTTGCGCCTTTTTGAATCTCTCCATCTTTCTCTCTCTTTTTTCTCTCTCTATATATATCTCTCTTTCTCTCCATCTCTCTTTCTTTCTTTTTTTTCTCTCTCTATATCTCTTTATCTTTTTTTCTACCTCTATTTCTTTCCATATGTTTCTTTGTTTCTTTTTTTTTTCTTTTTCTATCTCTCTTTGTCTTTGTCTTTGCCTTTATTTCTTTCCATCTCTACTTTTTTTTCTCTTTCTATCTCTCTTTGTCTTTCTCTTTGCCTCTATTTCTCTCCATCTCTACCTCTCTTTCTTTTTCCCCTCTCTCTAGTTCTCTCTATCTTTCTCTTTACCTCTGTTTCTCTCCATCTCTTTCTTTTTATCATCCTTTCTTTCTCCCCATTTCTCTCTCTTTCTCTTTCTCTTTCTCTCTACCTCTATTTCTTTCCATCTCACTCTCTTTTTGTTTTTGTTTTTTTTTTCTATTTGTTTCTGTGTCTTTCTTTTTGCACCCCTCTCTCTTTATGTTTCTCTGCATCTATCTATCTATCTATCTATCTATCTTTCTTTCTCTATTTGTCTCTCTTTCTATGTGTGTGTCTCTTTCTACTCCTCTGAGTCTCTCCATCTTCCTTCCTTTCTTTTTTTCTTTTTCTTTATATGTTTCTCTCCATCTCTCTATGTCTCTATCTTTCTTTCTTTCTCTCCATCTTTCTCTCTTTCTTTCTTCTCTATGTTTCTCTCCATCTCTATTTGTTTGTCTATTTGTTTTTCTTTCTTTCTCTATTTATTTTTCTCACTTATCTCTCTTTACGCCTCTAAGTCTCTCCATCTTTTTTTTTCTTTGTGTGTGTTTTTCTTCATCTCTCTCTATTTTTGTCTTTCTTTCTTTCTCTCCAGCTTTTTCTCTCTATGTTTCTTTCTTTGCCTCTAGTTTCTCCATTTTTCCCTTTCTCTTTCTCTCTATTTCTCTCCATCTTTGTTTGTCTATCTATTTTTCTTTCTTTCTCTTTCTATTCGTTTCTCTCTCTTTGTCTCTTTTTGTGCCTCTAAGTCTCTCTCTCTCTCTTTATTTTTTATTTTTCTATTTCTCTCCATCTTTGTCTATCTTTCTCTGTTTTTGTCTTTCTTTCTTTCTATTTGTCTTTTTACACCTCTGAGTTTCTCCATCTTTGTTTCTCTTTGTTTCTCTCCATTTCTGTCTTTTTTCCTTTTTTCTCTATTTTTTTCTCTCATTCTATTTCTTTCTACAGCTCTAACTCTCTCTCTTTCCATCTTTTCCCCTCTTTGTTTCTTTCTTTCTATTTGCTTCTTTTTTTTTGTATCTCTCTTTGCACCTTCGACTCTCTCCATCTTTCTTTCTTTCTTTCTATTTGTTTTTTTTTTGTATCTCTTTCTACACCTCCGACTCTCTCCATCTTTGTTTATTTCTTTCTATTTGCTTCTTTTTTTTTGTATCTCTTTCTACACCTCCGACTCTCTCCATTTTTGTTTATTTCTTTCTATTTGCTTCTTTTTTTTTGTATCTCCCTCTGCACCTTTGATTCTCTCCATCTTTCTTTCTTTCTCCTCTTTGCGCTTCTAAGTCTTTCCATCTTTTTTAATTTCTTTTTGCGCCTTTGAGTCTTTCCATCCTTCTCTTTCTTTTGCTCTACACCTCTAAGTCTCTCCATCTTTTTCTCTCATTTGCTCTACACCTCTAAGTCTCTCCATCTTTCTTTCTTTCTTTGTGTTTTTGTTGTTCTCCATCTCTCTCTTTCTTTCTTTCTTTGTCTTTTTTTTTTTCTTTCTTTTTTGTTTCTTTGTCTTTGTTCCTCTTTATGCACCTTTCTAAGTAGCTACCCAACCTAGGTGATGTTAAATCTTAAACCAACAAATAGCAATAGATGTATGAGTTCAAAAAGGATTGTTAGAATTAGATGAAATATGACTAACCTTGGATTAAAACCTACTGCAATAATTGTAGTGTAGATGTATTTGATTCAAAATCTCGTAATTTTGTAGATTCCTTCCTTCTTTAGCTAAACTATGGTTGTTCTAACACCAAGTCCCTAAACCCACCGTTGGTCATCAAAAGAAAGTTAATGCAAGAACATGAGATGGCCTTCCAACTTGAGTTAATGAATATCAAATAGCTCACTAGGTTCACTAACTCACTATGTTCAAAATCTAGGTAGATGAGTACTAGTTAGTTCATTATGTGTATTATGTTCAAGTGAATAAGTAGATGAAATGATGATTTGATTGGGTTGATGACTATCTAAGTTTGTATGTTGAGCAACCAGCTTTTTGGGTTCATTAAGTTCAAAACAATAACCCGATGAAATGGTGAGTTCACTAAGTTCAAAGTGACAACCAGATGAAATGGTGAGTTCATTAGGTTCAAATGAATAATGTTTTAAATCTCTTGAACCTTGATCAAATAGAACCTTAAATTTAACACAATGGTCAACATAATAACATTAATGGAAGAACATGAGATAAATGTCCAAGTTGAATTCATGAGCAATAGTTAGCTTTTGGGGTTCATTTTGTTCAAGATGGCAGGTAGATGAAATGATGACCTAAATGAATTGATGTAAACAACTGGTTGGATCTCTTGGACACTAATTAAACAAATCCCTAATCCATCATGACAAAAAAAACAAAAACCCATCATGACATCCATTTGATGATTGTTGGAGGTTTGGATTTGTATGTTGAACAACCAACTCCCTTAGTTCATTGGGTTCAAGTAAACAAGATGAAATAGTTAGTTCATTAGGTTGAAATGAACAATGCTCTAAATTTCTTGAACATTGATAAAATAAAACCTTAATCCCCACATCCATAAACACAAACCCATCAATGCATAGCCATTTGCCCATATGTCTTGTTCCATCTCACCAATCATCATTTTATTTTCATGGAAATATGATTTTTATTAGGGTTTAATCCAAATGGTGAATGAAGCCTAACCAATGCCCATTATTTGGCTGTAATTAGCACTCAAGAGAAAGTTTGCCACTTTGTTAGCAACTTTAGTGCTTATTGGACCTCATGATGTTTTTTGTGATAATTAAAAGCATGGTTGACCTTAACATCTTTAGGGTGGGTGAAGGGCATAATTTTATTTAAGCAAATTACATATAGGCTTAGGGTTTGTTTGAGATTACCTTTCTTACACAAAAAGAAATCATTCAAACTTTGAAATTAAATGGGTTTTGCAAGGACCTTGATTATAAAAATACTTGGCAAATTTTATTCATCATGTGCTTTGGAGATATTGGAAACCCACATGTTGCGTAATAATTTCCACATGTTCTAGAACCAAGAAAGATGCCTTATATATTCAACTATAGAAATTTACATTTGATCAAGTTGAAAAAATTAGCAGTTTGACCTAAAAGAAGATGCACTTAGTTTAGATACCTTAAACCATAAATATGTGGCACTCTCTTGCATGCACCTTACTTGCATATTCAATTATATCTAATATGTTAGAAACATTTGATGAATGTCCAAGATATATGTTGAACAACCAACTCCCTACGTTCAAATCAACAATTAGATGACATGTTGATTTTAAGAGGTTCAAGTGAATAACTAATTGGATTGCATGGACCTTAACCAAACAAAACCTTATACTTACCATTAACCAACAATAGAACATCAATGTAAAAACATAAGATGGCTTTTAGGTTGAATTTAGAATAATAGTTCACTGGGTGCATTATGTTCAAGTGAATAGGTAGATGAAATGATGGCTTAATTGGATGGAAGTGAACAACTAGCTGGATTTCTTGGACCTTGATCAAACAAAACTTTAAACCCCGCCTTGATCAACAAAATAACATCTCTGGACTATCTAGGTTTATATGTCGAACAACTAATTCCTTGGGCTCATTGGGTTGAAGCAAACAACCACAATAAATGAACATGACATTAGTAGGAAAGCAAGTTCCAACAAGTCATAGAAGTAGAAAACTTTATAGATTCCAATTCAATCAAATTAGAAAATGTGCATAACATAAGTTAAACTAACAACCTTAATGAAGAAGAAGAAAAATCTGTATTCACATTTAATTCCACATTTTCAAAGGATTCAAATGTATCATGCCATTCTAAAAAATCTTGTAAATAATTTATTTCAATTTGAAGTCGTTCATGAAGAAAATGTTTCTTGAGACCATGCATGGCTACAAATTTCTAGTAAGTTTGATTATTGATATTGATAAGTTTTAAAACATTCCATGCAATTATTTCCCCCACTGCCATACATTACCCCTTGTTTACTTAGCGAAAATGCCAAAGCATGGAACAATGTATGCAACTACAACATTGTCTATGAGAGGTGGTAGAAGATGGCAAACATCATCAACAATTGGTATGATGAAAAGCTATTAGAAGTTTTAAAAATTAGGAGTGGAAGAATCTGGAACCCTAGGATGGACACCGAGCTTCAAAGATTGCAATAAAAGGGATGTAATTACATATGTGATTAATTCATAAAACTTGTGGAAAAATACAAACAAAGACCAACAAGATAAGAGGAACGCCTCCCATAGAGTTAGATCACGATCTAAAGCATCGAAAAAAACATTTGCACTTTCTCACAATCTAGAAACGAGGACCATTTAGTTGGGAACAAAAGAAAAGAAATTTAAGTATAGAAATTTTATGCAAACTCCATGTTGTTGCTCTAAAGGTCGTTATCAAAGCTCCTCCCTATTGAAGTTACAGCTACTGTCGAAGCTCCTTGCTAACAAAGTTGCAACTCACCACCAAAACCACAAACCACAATGCTAAAAGTTCACAACAAAGACCACAACACTTGTAAAATTCAAAGCTCACAAATTGTTAAACCTAAAGACCTTCACAAATTGCTTTTTCTCTAGACCTTTCTCACAATTTCATTTTAGACCTTCTTCACAAATTGGTTGCGCTCCAAACCTTCCTTGCAAAAAACACTCTAAAAAAAAACATAGGATATAAGAGGAAACTCCTTTGATCTTGAGTTAAAGAGCAATTTTGAATAAGCATAAGCACACCAAGCCCCCCAAAAATTATAGTCACAAGTATAATCTTTCTACAATTACTTTTTTTTAGTAATGTATGGATGTCACATCTTGAATTATTTTTGTTTTTTAAAAGTATGTGTGATTAAGTTGAAACTTAATCTAATCAATTATTTTAAAAAGTCCAATAAACCATGAAAAACTTGAATGTATGGAATATATTTGTGACAAAATAATACATGTCAAAGAGTTTGTAAAAATTGCATATACATTTCAAAACTAAGGTTGTGAGTGGAATTCTTGGGTGAATTTTTTTATGGTGTTTGATATTGATATACATGAATTAAATCTAAGACCACTTAGAGATTTAAAGTTTTTGGATGAAATATCATTCAAAAAATGTGTGGTTTTTCCATTTTTGAACAATAAATGCGTAATAATAGTTTTTTTTGAGGAAAAAAACCACTACCATATCAAAGAGGAGGAGATTTTTTAGATGGGCATGGCATTATTTTTTCAATTTTTTTAATTTAGTAATGTTTCATGAACCATAAACATGAGGCCCTATGGCCGTTAAAAAACTATAAATTATACATTGTATGTACATTAATTTTATCCAATCCTCTTCATATAACCATTGGATCAAGATTGATTTTGACTCAAAGTGAAATTTGAGTTCCAAAATGTTATCATGCAAATTTTTAAATTTTTTGTTTGTTTTTAAGATGGCCAAAGAATACCATCAAGATTTTAGTTTATTGCGTATTATGATACTCGTTATACATGACCTTTTTGGTGAAAAGTGGTTCACCCTTAATGTGTTTCACCCTCCTATCTCTTTTGCCGTTAGGAAATGCCTTCCATTCCATTTTGTGGTCGTTTTTTTTCCTTCAACCTAATATCGAAACCTTGTGTTTTCTTGATTTTATGGTTAACTCTATTGTTTACAGTATCGACTTTTTCTTCTAGTTTGGCTTCTAATGTTTTAATTCAACTTTGTCATGGTAGTTCATAGTTGTGAAGTTCACTAGACACCCTTAAGAACTACAAGACTATCTAACCCATAACTTCCCAATGCACCATCCATTGGAAACATAGGCCAAAGTGAACCATAGCCCACCAATGCACAAGTTGGTCATTTTGTCCATGGGATGGGGTGCATTTTTTCATTTAACTCCTGATCCTACGTTAACCAACTTTGTACCACAACCAAACTTTTTCAATTATTGAACTTTGACAGGTTTTTGGGCTGGTTTTTCCCACCTTAACCTACATATTATCCTTCCACCTAACTATCCTATTGACCTAGATACCTTGTTGACCTACAGCTTGGCCCTACATATAAACTAACAATGAACCTCCTTACCTACATACCTTTTATTTATTTATTACTAAACCTTTATTTTTGGTAAAACTTTTAGCATTTTTTGGTTAAACTTTTATTTCTTTGCAATACTTCTATCTCTTCCTAAATAAAGCTCTACCTCTTAGAAAAAACTCTTTACTTCTTGGTTAAAGCTCTACTTCTCAGCAAAAACTTTATGTTTTTTTTTGCATAAACCCCTACCTTTTAGGAAAACCTCTATCTTTTCTTGATTAAACTTTTATCTTTTCGCAAAAAAAAATCTCTTCTTAGTTAAACTTTACTACTTAGCAAAGCCTTTTTGTTTTTTTATGAAACCTCTACCTATTAGCAAAACCGTTTGCTTCATGACTAAATTTCTACCTTTTAGTGAAACCTTTCTACTTCCTATTTAAACTTTTACATCTCAACAAAACCTCTATACATCTTTGCTAAACTTCTATTCATGGAAAACCCTTTATCTCTTTTTAATTAAGTTTCTATCTTTTAGCAAAACCATTATGTCTTGACAAAATCTTTATCTCTTCTTGGTTAAACCTTTACTTCTTGGCATAACCTTTTTACTTTGTAATTAAACCTTTACTTCTCACCAAAACCTTTTTATTTTTTGTTTAAACTTTTATTTTTCGACAAAACCTTTCTACTTCTTAGTTGAACCTTTTTACCTCTTATGAAAACTTACATACCCACCCATTGTTAAACCTACCTAACACTTACACATTGTTGACCTTGATAACTACAATTATGATGTAAAATGCAAGTACTGCAATAAATTCACTAATAATTATTTTGGCTTTGTTTGAACTTTTGATGACAATAAATGTTCACCTTGAATGCGAGCAATCAACCTTACAACATTGGCTTTATAACTTTAATTCCATTTTGGGCTACTTAATGCATGATGTATTTAATTTTGTTAATTTAATTTAATTAAAAAAATGTAAAAATTCAGTAATTTGACGTGCCTATTTTAATGATGTACTTAGCAATATGGTTTACATTTAAGGTTCTTTTTCATACCAAATAGTTATAATTTTTGCAACTTTATACTAATTAAAATCAACTTTAAATTGGATTTTGGGTAGAAATTTTCATTTAAAAATATATGGAACAAGATCATTCATTTTGTTTCTTTTGAAGGGGGGTGGAAAAGGTTTCAACCTCCTTTTCCACTATTTTTTCTTTAATTAATTTGAAAATCTAGGGTTAATACTTCCATTCATTATTATTTTCATTTGATTAACTATAAAATTTAGAGCACAATTAGTTATCATAATTATTTTTAATTTTCCATTTTTATATGCTTGTATAATCATTAAGGTTGAAGGCATCTATTAATAGGATTATTTAATGGTTTGAATTTAAGGTTTTGTATGATGCAATACATGCATCGACCCTAAACCACCATGTTTAAACTAATTTGGGGTTCCCAAAATTAACACTCATATTGCATTGAAGTAATGGCTTTGGCTTATGCAATTTTCACACATGTTTGTTGATGAAAATGACCAAATTTTGGTTCATAATTAATTAGTTGAAAACATATTCCCAAAAGGTAATATCTACATACCTTCAAATCGAGTTTTGAAACCCCAATAAAGTAGCACTTATTTTGTGACCATTATGCAAGTATTACAATTATTCTTAAAATGTTGGTGCATAAAATGTCAATGTGTAAACCAACACCTATTTTGTGACCCATTGTGGGTATTGCAAATTCCCCCTTACATCATAGGGATTTTACAAAACATTATATAAATATTGCTTAAGAATATTAAATTTTAGTAATGTAAATGTGAAATCATAATGCAATAATAGAAGATGGGTTTTAGCCCATGACAAAAATGTTTATCAAAAACCAAAATTGCTTTACATATATCTAGATGTCATAGGGGATCATGTCTTCAAATGCAAACTTTTGCCTTTATGTGCACAATAGGTGGATGGAAATTGACAAGTTACAAAACCAATTCGAAAATGTCCACTACATACAATCCTACTAACACCTTCAACCCTATTCATGGAAAAACCCTCTTTAAAACTACGGCCCAAATTCTCCATTTCATGCACTTAATGATAGGTGGATGCCACCTTTGTTGTATTCTTTGCATGCTTGTGGGTATACATGCGACAACCCTTGAGCTAGAGGCAAATCATTTTCTTGTGTAGGAAGTTGGAGTTTTTTAATCATCTTGTGGTCTTTCTCCCCCCTTGTCATTTTTTATGTGCAAAAAGTTGGAATGGTGAAACTCAAGGCACCCAAAACTCAAACACTTAAGACACACAGGAGCTCACGTTTAGGACACTCAAAACACACAAAAGCTTGTGCTTAGGATGCTCAAGAGTTCATGTTTAAGACGCTCATGCTCAAGATGTTCAAACATTCAAAAGGTTGTTCAAGCTCACATGCTTCA
>Ga0116229_10010368_pt1 | contig 14002 bp, 10 predicted proteins | sample S1TSphgellanicum_3_FD_87313 | JGI IMG/M metagenome (GOLD analysis project Ga0116229, IMG submission 87313) | Host-associated microbial communities from peat moss isolated from Minnesota, USA - S1T2_Fc - Sphagnum magellanicum MG | ecosystem: Host-associated > Plants > Peat moss > Unclassified...
ATTGAAATTGATCAATTGCAGCTTCCCCATCACTTCACATAGACATTGCACATCATCTTTTGCAGAAAGGAAGAAATGCTCATTTTATTAAAGTGATGCTATTTTTGCATAAAGAAATTTCAGTTTTCCTTGAAACTAATAGCACAATAAAGCAACCATATTTGACTGGGGTGTGTCTGGGGAGGACCTTGTGGTGTACCAAAAATATGCACTTATATATATTGAGTTGGGTTGTATGCAAAATTTGTTTTTTGGTTTCTAGTTCTGTGTAAGTTGAGACTGATAATTATGGACATAGACCCATTGGATAATTGGTATGTTCCTCTTAATGCTTTGTATGATTTGATTGTTTTGCATGTTTTGCAAGCACTATCAGCTATTGCAAAAGGATGAAGAGTACAAACTTGGTTTCATTCAGTACATGTCCACAACATTATATCTCCTGCCATTAAATTATTTTCTGAGAGCAGGTGTGGGACATTGTTGGAAGCCCAAATAGCATCTTAGAAAAGGATACCTTGCTTTACATTGTTGGGATTGTTGTATTTTAACAATTTTCAAGTTATGCTGTAGCCTACATGGTATTTTAATATATATGTTGACTTAAAATGATGACTTTTGCAAGGCAAGTTGTGTGTTAATGACACTTGCAGAGATATCGAGTGCAGAAATATTCATTGGAAAGATATTAAAGGTGATCAAATTTTTTGGGTCTACTCTCTATCTATCACCTAAATCCTCATCAATACCATAGCCTAGGGTCAATTTCCACATTGAGAAAATGAATAAATATTTTTTTTCGAAAAATAAATTTGTTTTCAAAATTTGAAATTATATATTTTTCCATCATATTCTATAATATTGTGATACGAGTAGTGAAATTATTCAGAATGTAGCCTATGATAAAATTATGATGATTTTCAACATGTCAACTTTATATTTTCACAAATTTTCATTTCACTATTTTGAGGATTATTTAATGATGAAACTGACCTTAGGGTAAGGTACTGAAAACAAAACTTTGTGCCTAATGTGTGCACAGGTTAAGCTTAAATATTTCTTTCGTTGGGCATCCAAGATCCACATGATATGCTCATCATGCATGTGTGACAATCAAGCCCTTGAGTACTACGGTAACAAGTTACAACTGAGAACTTATAGGCGAGCATGTTGTTTATGGACAAGTCACATAACCAACTGGAATCATAATAATCACTACATTGGATTCTTTTCCTTAGTGAACTTCATCCTCAACTATGTGAAGTGCATTTATTGAATCCTGGCATCTCCCATTCCCCACCACCACCTCCAACAAAATGACTTACTTACATGTTAAGATCCACAAAGAATTGTTTGCATGACAAAGTACCCACACATTCATCTAAACACTGGAATCCAGTAGCCCATCCTAAATTTTCCTGCCTGGTCCCTAGTAAAGCCCATCTTCAACACATTTCTAATAACTTAACAAAGGAAAAAAAGAATCACCAATGCATCCTCAATTTTCCTTCTTGCTGAGTAAAGCCAATTTCCACACATTTAAGTTAACTTTTCAAGTGGAAAAAAACCTCAACTTATCCTAATTTCTTTCCTTTTTGCACACTTGGAAAGCCAACATCAAGAGATTTGAACTAACTTAACATTGGGAAAAAAGAAAAACCCCCAACAAAAACTACAACCCATTTTTTTTTCATACTTTACTAGAGAAAACGAACTTAAAGAATCTTCCCAAAAAAGCTAACAAATTGAAAAAGAACCAATATTATGAATTCTTTATACTTTCGCTTGATAGAGCCAAACTATACCAAAAATTATTTTCACAATGACCAAAAACCACCAAATAAAAACTGGAATGAAATTGTTTGCATGACTTGGGTTATTTCTTTACCTTCTTCCCATGCAAAAAGTTTGGATCATAATTGGTTAATATGGGTGGTGTTGTTATCTCTCTCCCCATTCCTTTTCATTCTTGGTGTTTGTGTGCTTGGTGGTGTGGTTTGTTTTTGCAGCCGCTGCCTGTTGCAGCAGTTTCAAAGTTTATTGTAGCCCTAATCGGGAATAGAAAGAAAGGAAAAAATAAAATGACGGCGTCGAAGACTGCGAGCTGCTCGTTTTTCTTTTCTAAAATTTATTTTGGGGAGGAAGGGGGGGGGGGTGTGTCGCATGGAAAGGGGGTTTAGCGTAATGTAGGCGAGAAGGCCCTGTTTGGCGGCCTTTAATGCAATAGTAAATGCAGCTGTACAGGAAATCCGCGCTCGCCAGGTTTCTCTGGACGAGCGCATTCATTGCATTAAATGCTCGAGTCTCGCGGCCGAGCCTCCTGCTACTGCTGCTGCTCCTCCCACTGCGTCGCAATAGTAGGGAGTCACACTCGCGAGGGAGGGAAGGAGGGAGAGAGCAGGAGGACGACGACGACGCTCTCGTGTTACAGCCTTACCCTATCTATCTATCCATGTCCAGTAAAATTATGAACAAAAGAAAGTCTCTACCTACTTGTGCGTTCGTCTGCTTGGTTTTTTTCCCCCCCTTTATATGGTAGTTGGTTCTAGTGTTCTGCAACTTGACGCTACTCAGTTGTTACCTGGTCCACTGGCGAAAACCCTTCGTCGAGTCTCGTCCCTGATCTTATCGGCTTCTAGTTCAGCTGGGTTCTCTAGTAGTGGCCGTGGACTCGGGTGAAGTGGTTTTGGGGTTTTACAGAATCCAAGAAGTTGTTGTTGCTGCTGTCGTCGTTGTCATCCTCGTTGTATTATCGCTCTGTATAATTTTGTATTTTTTGTTATATGTCTCCATGCATGTTTGCTTGCTTCGATGGGATGACAGTCGATCATTTTTGACGAGCTAGAAACGAACCACATTTGTGCCTCTTGTTGTTAGTCGAGTAAGGTTCTTATGCGTTTGGTTCTCGAGGTTTACAACGCTACTAGTCTTCGCTCGCTGCAGCTGCTGCATGCATGTAGTGGTCTGTTTATTGTGTGTATGTCAGTTTGTAGCACTAGGCGCCTGCAGCTGGAGAATATTATTGATGTGTCTTGATGCCTGCAGGGAACTTAGGGCTTTGAGCAAGAGGTAGAGGAAGGAAGGAAGGAGGGCAGGAAGGAAGCGGGTCTGGTGGAACAACTCGTAATTGCAGCAACTGCTGATAGGTAGGGGTGGTGCGTGGAGGAGAGAGAGAGAGATATTATACAAGAGATGGTGGTGGTGGTGGTGGGAGTGAGCTGAAGTTGAGTCGTGCGGGGGTTGGCGGGTGGAGGAGTTTTGTGAGAGAAGTGTGGGCGGGAGCTGAGCTTCAGACGGATGAGGCTGGGAGGTGTGACCGTCCAAGTAAACGGGAACGGCACTCTCGGGAGAGGGGGGTTCGCGGATCAACTAGGTGGCATGCACGCTGGTGTGATGGCCCCTCCTCGTCCAGTGCCGCCACTACTCACGTTGCCGCGGCCCGGCGTGAAGCAGATCTACAGCACCTCCCCGAGTTTGTCACTAGGACCTCCCTTGGGTCTGGAAGCTGCTGTGGGGCAGCGCGAGATCAGTCAGACGGCGGAGAGCGAGCAGCAGCAGCAGAAGAACAAAGAGGAAGAGTATGAAAGTCGGTCGGGAAGTGATAACATGGAGGGTGGTTCGGGTGACGACCAGGACCCGGACCACCCGCCGCGCAAGAAGAGATACCATCGGCACACCCCCCGGCAGATCCAAGAAATGGAAATGCTGTTCAAAGAATGTCCTCACCCTGACGACAAGCAGCGACAGCATCTGAGTAAAGAGTTGGGGTTGGAACCCCGTCAGGTGAAGTTCTGGTTTCAAAATCGTCGTACGCAGATGAAGGCACAGACGGAACGAGCTGAGAACTCGTTGCTGCGTCAGGAAAACGACAAGCTGCGTTCTGAGAACATTCTCATGCGCGAAGCGTTAAAGAACCCGACTTGTCAGCATTGTGGAGGTCCTGCTACTATAGAGATGTCGTTGGACGAGCAACAACTGCGCATCGAGAATTGTCGCTTGAAGGATGAGCTTGATCGTGTTACCAGCTTGGCTGCCAAGTACCTCGGTAGACCCATCCCCACACATGTGCCCTCCCTTTCTACTACTCCTTTCGCCCCACTGCCGCTTCCCAGCTCGTCTCTCGACCTCCAAGTGGGTGGCAGCAGCTTTGGTCAGCTGCATCCGAGCCCTCCTCCCGGCAGCGCCATGGACATTGTGGCGCAAGGTCCCTCTGTAGTCGACGTTGCCACTCGTCCCGGTGGGCTTACTGAAGCCGAGAAGCCGTTGGTGGTGGAACTGGCCGTTACAGCCATGGAAGAGCTTCTGGGCATGGCACAAGCCAATGAGCCTTTGTGGTTGTCAGGTCCTGATCATGGCGGCAAGCTGGAGCAGCTGAACTACGACGAGTACATGCGCCAGTTCCCTCGAGGTATCGGCCTCCGACCTCACGGTCTGAAGACAGAAGCCACCCGAGAGACAGGCATGGTGATGAACGATGCGGTGAGCTTGGTCGAAACGCTCATGGACTCGTCTCAGTGGATGGAGGTGTTTCCTTGCATGGTGTCCCGAGCTCTTACCGTCGACGTCCTCTCCACCGGCGTCAATGGCAACCGCAATGGCGCATTACAGTTGATGTACGCCGAGCTTCAAGTTCTTTCTCCTTTGGTACCCACACGCGAAATCTACTTCCTTCGATACTGCAAGCAGCATGCAGAGGGTGTGTGGGCAGTGGTGGATGTTTCTGTGGATAGTCTACGTGACAACCCACCTCCGTCTCTGATGCGTTGTCGTCGTCGGCCTTCAGGCATGCTGATCCAAGACACCCCAAATGGCTACTCCAAGGTGACAGTAGTAGAGCACATGGAGTACGACGACCGAGCTGTGCACCGCATGTACAGAGATCTAGTGAACAGCGGGATGGCTTTCGGGGCGCAGAGATGGGTAGCCGTTCTACAGCGTCAGTGCGAGCGCTTGGCCAGTCTACTGGCCACGAACATAGACTTGGGAGGCGTCCCGAGCGCCGATGGACGTCGCAGCATGCTGAAACTTGCGCAACGCATGACGAACAATTTCTGCGCAGGGGTGAGCGCTTCTACTGTGCACACTTGGACTACTCTCTCAGGCAGCGGAGATGACGACGTCCGCGTGATGACTCGCAAGAGTGTGGACAACCCGGGTGAGCCTCATGGTATTGTCTTGAGCGCGGCGACATCACTGTGGCTGCCTGTATCACCACAGCGCGTGTTTGAGTTTCTGCGAGACGAGCGTCTACGGAGCGAGTGGGACATTCTCTCCAACGGCGGTCTAGTGACCGAAATGGCCCACATTGCGAAAGGTCAGGACCCTGGGAACAGTGTCTCTCTGTTGCGTGTGAATCCAATGAATGCCAACCAAAGCAATATGCTCATCCTTCAAGAGAGTTGCACTGACGTCTCTGGCGCTCTACTCATCTACGCACCTGTCGATATTCCAGCCATGAACTTGGTCTTACAAGGTGGACACCATGCATATGTAGCTCTCCTTCCCTCAGGTTTCGCCATTCTTCCTGACGGCCCAGAAAACCGGTCGAGAGCGCCGTCGATGATTGTATCACACGACAGTACTGGTCAGCTGACAGATAGCAGTCCTCGTACCACTGGTGGCTCCTTGCTCACAGTTGCTTTCCAAATCCTTGTGAGCACAATTCCTTCTGCCAGACTTTCTCTGGAGTCCGTGGAGACAGTAAACAACCTCATCTCCTGCACTGTACAGCGCATCAAAGCAGCTTTGCACTGCGAGGATGCTTGATCAAAAGACAAAAAAACTACCCATGCTTGTGAGGGCGGGCGGGTGGCTGGCTGTTGTTGATGGAGGCGGTGGATCCTTTTCCCTGGAGTAGTTGGAAATTACTTCTTAGATTCTTCTCCTTCTCCTTCTCCTTCTTCTTTCTTGCTGAAAAAGAAAGGTTCTCTTCATTCTGGACGGGAGGTCAATCGATCGATTGGGAATTTGTGTTGGCAGGCTACTGGTGGGCTGTTTGAGGAGCCTTCAAGATCGTCTATGTACTCACATTGAGCGTGATCTTGAGTGCTCCTCAGGGGGGAAAACAAAAAGGGTGTGAACCTCATCATCATTACACATAGAGAGTAGTAGTAGAAGTAGTACTGGCTGACTGGCTGCTGCTACTTCTACACAATAACTGCCCCATTCCGATTCGATAGGTGTGGCATCCAGGGCTCTGCCATTTTTTTGTTGGCAAACAATTCATGGGAAACTCAAAAGACCAAAAAAAGTAAGGCTAAAATGCAAAATGGGTGTGGGAGTGCAGTCAAGAGCGAACCACCACTGATGGCCCTTGCTTCGTGGTAAAGTAGAGTGTACGGTTGCTAATTTCTTGTTGTTGCAAAGGTCTCCAGCAAGCCAGAGAGGCTATGGTAGCCAGCTTTGCTTACTGGTGTTCTTCTTTGCATGCAAGAGTAGCGTCTTTGTTGTTGGCACATGCTTCACCACTCTGCAAGGGTAGTGGTTCGGGTATTGACTACCTTCCAACCCCACCCCACTTCTCTACTTACTTCTTAACAGTTGCAGCTTGATTTTAGTAGTAGTTTTCTAACAAGTCTTTAGCTGAATCATGTTATGGAGGAGTCAAGCAGCAAAGTTTCTTTTGGGCTATTTCAATTCAGTTTTTAAGCTTGCTCAAATTTGTTGCATTGGCAAGAATCTCCTCTGATCATCCATTCAGTTTTAAGCTTCCTCATATTTGCTGAACTGACATGGCCACATTGATCATTAAATCATTGTCATATTTGCTGCAATGACATTGTTTCCTTGTGATCCTTTGGTCTTATTGTCCTCATATGTGCTGCTTTGGTTAGACTATGGATTTTATCATTCATCAATCACTTGTTGCAGTCTCTCATCACATCAATTACCTGTGAAACTAGTGCTGCAGTTGGTACTGACACATGCATTCTCGGTTCCTTATATATGAAATCTCCTTACATGTTTATGTGGGGAGACGATTGATTTCAATGCCACTGCACTGAAGTCATTTGATGATGGTGCTAGTTATCTGGAGGCATTTGTCAAGCAATACAGATTTTCAATAAGTTGTGCAGGAAGGTTATTGTTCTGACTGGGTTTCCTTGAATTTAGTTTTCCTATGCTTTTCCAAACTTGACTCTTATGCTTGATCCCAATTTTATGTGCAAATTTGTAGAGGCAAGACAGCCCCATCTTGAATTGACTGTACAACATGAATTCACTTAATATGTGCTAAGTTTTGCAGAAATGAAACATGCTGGTCCCAACCTATACTCCCACAGGTAAAAAAGAGCTAAAAAACTCTTCTTTCAAATTCACAGTTGTGTTGACTGCAATTCCTACTCCCTTCTGTGCCAACTGTTCATCAACCTTCCATAGCTTATACCAATATAGAACTGTATCTTAAAACATTTTCATCTGGAGATTGTGATCTTGACCTTGTTTATGATTTGTGTGTTCCACTACATTATCATATCAAAGTTGTGCTCTTTTCTGCAATTTTGTCCAATTTGCCCACCATATCACTATTATGTGCAATCCCCTAACATGTGTCTGTTCTCTAACAAGGACAACTGCAAACACACATTGTTGCCACCTTGGATCTGAATATTGTATCATAACAAATCACCATTCTGTGCTCTGTGTATTGTACTCAGAAGTTGCAATCATCCTGTGTTGATTCATCCTAGCAAATGGTGTAAAAGGTATTCAGCACAGCCAGAGTGGGTAAATTCACACAACCCCAGATAGTGAAGATTTTGGCAGATAACTTATCTCATCAAAATTTCTTCTTATCATCCTGAGATGGGTAATCTCCCAAGATTGTAGGCCGTATCCAAAACTGGAGGTGGAGAAATAAGGCTCCTGGTCATGCAATACTTTTATCTATTGTCAACTTCGTTTTAATAACGTTGGCAGAAGTATCAGTTCAACTAATCAATTGATTTGCTTACCAAATTCTTATGTGAACACAATTCTAATAAGGAATATGTTTAGACACACACATACCACACCTCTATGAAAGTGGTTTGAAAGCCAAATCAAGGATAATACCTTAGTCAAAATTCAGTCCAAAAATTGTTTGTTGTTGCTTGTCTAAATTCAATCAACCAAAGACAACAATCATATCGTTGCTTTTCACATATCTGATGAGACAAATCTTGTGGAATGGATTATGCACATCCATTTAATTGGGGGTTGGGTTAGTGACATTTGTGAAATCACATGCTAATGAAATAGACAAATAATCACAATTGTGCAAGGTCTAATAAGGGCACTTCCAATGTATTTGAAAGAAAAGAGAATCTTTAAAATTTTCTTTTAATTTGGCCAAATTGAAGCAAACTATATACAAGAATTGTCATATTCTTGACGATTCACCATGCTATCACAACACTGCCTTCTTGTAAAGTAGTAGCACCAAGGCCATGCAAAAAGGAAGGAGTCGTTTGTTGCTTAAGGCTAGATGTGGAGCCCAGGTCGAAGTATGTTAACCTCTCCTCTTTATTTATGTCCAACGCCCTTAATCCATTGACTTTCAGGGTCTCTAAAGTTTGCCCACTTTTGTGCGAGGTAAATGGTGGCCTCGAGCTTGAGAAAGTTCTGTACAAAGAAAAACTTTGGGTTTTGGGTGGCCAAGTGTGCTCATTACATATAGCAAAGGGCATGGTGACGTGAAGCATCAATTCATCCATCTATCTTGTCATCCATTTGTCCATCCATCTCGTCATGGTGTGTTTATTCGGACGAGGCGAAGAAAGAGTAGAATAAGATTTCAGGGACCAGCCCTTTTCAAAAGATTACTGCAGCTGCAAGCATCCTGGGATGACTCCTATAAATAATATGTAAATTTGTACAAGCTTGAGGCTTGAGCCCTAGGGTGGGGGCAATCTCAAAACAAGCTACAGCCTTGCACAGTTCAGCACATCTTGGATATCCCCCACGTGTTAGCAACCTCACTCAATTTGAAGCAGGGTTTCTTTGAGGATTTTGGCATGTAGTCAAAGTGATGATCATCCAGAAAATAGTTTAGCCAAATTTGGTTACATGTTAGATATGAAAGTAGAAAAAAAAAAAAAAAACTGTTTCTATGATGTCTTGTGGCTACCTACTAGAAGTTATTAGAAAAATTTTGATGATTTGAATTTTTTAGCTTCTTCAAAATCTGGTGAATTTTGGGCATTTTACACTGTGAAAATTCCTTTGCATAGGTCGAAATTTGGTGAAAATTTGCCAGTAAAAGAAATGCTGATTCAAAGCATGAGGCAAAACCTTACAGTAAACCAAAACAAATCTAGACTCCTAGGGTGGAGGGGTGTGAGGACCTTATGCCAAGTATTTGTGGAACAGGAGGCACTGATTTATGCCTACCTTAACCCTCCTAGGAGGTGCATTTTAGGGGGGTATACTTGGGGCCAGTGTGTTTTCATCCATCTGTCCAGTCATCCATCAATGGCACAGAGGAGACAATCATGTGGCAATTGATCTCATAGTGCAGCACATTTGCACAAAGCTTGGCCAGCATGATTTCCATGAAATTTATCCAAATGTTTATGAGATTTAATCCACAAAAGGACCATGTGTACAAGCATCACGACCATTATGCCACATGTGCAGGCCTCGCAATGATTTTTTTACATAATGCACAAGAGCTCCAACAATGTTCTTAGGTCTAGTTCCTCTAGTTTCCAGACCAACAACCACTTTTTCAAGAAGTGGCAAGCTTAGAGTGGAAAGATCATTGTACCACCAATCTGTTTGAATTGCATGAGCACGAGCACTAGTGCTGATTCCATTCTATAGGACACTCCCACCAGGGCTTTGTAGCAAGCTCTGATGTTTAGGAATGGGCCAACTGACCAAGGAAGGATCAGTACATGTTTTAACACAAACAGAATGGATGAGCTTTTCTACTATTCCCAGCTCCTCCACCTATGGCATTGATGAGGAACAACTTTCAAGGGCTAGCACAGAATTCGGCCAACTTCAAAGAACCACTTGTTGGAGAAAAGCTTCTGTTTTCGCAATTAAGTTTCCATCTCCAAACTCATCGGTCATCTCCAAATACTCAACCACACATCGTAGAGCCACAACATTTGTCACAGTCAATTCCACCTTCATTTGGTAACAAAACTTGGTTGTAAGCTCAAAAGCTTTGGCACCTCCAGGGATGTCAACAAGTTGAATTTGACATCCAAATGACTTTTCATTATCATCCTCCTTTGACATCTCCTCCACCAGTTTTGCCAATCTGCCACTCCTTGACACCAAGGGAAACTTGTGGAGATGAAATGTCATATGTTCTACTTCGATCTTGATGTCACTCACAAGCCTTGATGTGTAAAACCAAGCTTGCCCTCTTCTTTGAAAAGCTTCAGCTTTTGATCCCAGCTTCATGGACCCCATCATCAAAGGTAGGTAGGCAAGCTCCCTCCCAATTCTCCCACTTTTGCTGCTTCTTCAACTTCACCCAGTTTTCCAAGGACTCAACTTTGGCCAAATTCTCATAGCACCCATTTCTTTTTCCCCCCCTTGCTGCTCTCTTTCTTTTTTTGTTTCTAGACTACCTACTCTATGCAAATGCTTTTTAAAGTGTTATTTTGAATTTATGAATTCTCATTTTATGAACTTTTAGTTTAAGGACTTTTGGGAAGCTGAAAATTGTATGGATAATTACAGGATTTGCATTTTGAGTTTGTGGGTTAATCCAATTCCTCTGGATTTGTGGGACTCTTATTGATCAAGAGATAAGCATCCACGGGTGGGCATCATTCTTGCTTGCATGGCTAATGTTTATGCATGTAGAGGAAGTAAAGGCACTGGTGACATCATCATTACAGAGGTTAGTTGTGCAGTGCCAAGTTCCAACAAGACCTATCCATCCATCCATCCATCCATTCGTCCGTCCCGTCATCCATCCATGGCATGGAGGAGACAATCATGTGGCAATTGATCTCATAGTGCAACACATCTGCACAAAGTTTAGCCAGCATGATTTCCGCAAAATCTATCCAAATGTTTATGTGATTTAATCCACCTTCTAGGTTTGTTCATACTTTGTTTACACTGAGTGTAACAACAATGTGCAAAGACAAACAACATGTGAACCCAAACTACAAACTAACAAAGCTTTATTGGGTAGCCTCTATGGAAAAATGGCCATTGCAAGCTGGATACTTTGTTGTTTCATTTGCACTACAATTACAGATTGCAGAGTGCTAGCTGAACTATTATGATTGGGAAGTCCTTCTGAACCTGTCTTTAAGTGCATTTGTAGATCCAAGGAATGCATACTCTCATTCGAGATCAGGAAACTACAACACATGATTTTGTATTCTGTTCCGACTGTTTCATATGCTTGGTATGTAATTCACATTAATTTTCATGCTATGTTCAAATGCATCTTATGTTAGCATTGCTTCATGTGTGTTATCAGGGCTTAGGGTTTAGGGTTTAATGATATTTTTTTTTGACCTACTAAAGATTGACAATGTTGATGGATTAGCTTGAATCTATTGAAAGTTAAAAGAGTTCTGATGATGACATTGCAATGATATATACTTGCAGGTGGTGGAACATGGCCTTGGTCATTTGCCCTTCACTAAAAAGCAAGTCATTACACCCACAGGTATAGTCTTTATTGTTGGGATAGTTGTGATGATGGCAATGGCAAAGAAATCCCTCCATCTCTCTATGATCTTTTTTGGGTTTAGGGTTTATGGGTGAGTACCTTCATAGATACAGTTTGCAAGCTTTGAAGATTACCTAACTCCTCTGCTTTGATTATGGATCCAAGCTCTGTTTATGTTGGGGTGGATTTTTGCAAGTAACTTTGTGGTGTTTCCATCATATGTAGGTAAGAAACAAAGATGCTTTAAGTTAGACATGATAGAAAAAACAGAGCTAGGTTTCCTAACAATTGTAGATGGACTACATCTATGGTTAGTGTCCAAATCTAAGCTACATGGTGGTGCTAGAATGTGGAAAGGTAATATTGGGATGATGGAACATGATCATTTGTTCTGTGTTGCCTAAGTGGTGTGGGTGTCCTGAAATCTTTTGCTCTTTGGAAAATCATGTTCCACATATTAATGCTCCAACAAAATTCAATCAAGACACATTAGAATCTGCACGTGAATGTCATAATTGCTTGCAGAAAGAATGACGTGCTAGGCAACGTATAGAGTCGGCCGAGCCATCTGAAACACCATGAGAGTGAAGTAATTGTTTGTGTTGAGAACAACGAACTATACAACAAGCAGCAGCACGTGCACAACCTTCTTTTAGCAATGACGCATTACAATTGTTTGGAAACGAAGATGCGTCAGCCCTGACATGATGGGATTGTGGAGAAATGGACACAATTTGTGGATTCTATAACCCGAAAATGTGGAGTAAAGAATGATTGGCAAAATCGAACAATAGTAACCCATAGTTTTCTATGTGTTACAAGAATGGCAAAGTTCTGTTCTCGAGTTTTCCTGCAACATCGGAAGAGGTAGAAGTTTTTTTAACCAGTAAACAGAAAAGTGCTGTCAAATTTTGAGATGAGATTCGCATGTACAATTTAGTGTTGGCATTCACTTCGTTCGGTGCCAAAGTTGATGAGTCGATAACAAGAGGCATTGGATCGTATTCCTTTCGCATTCAAGGTGAGTTTTATCACAAAATCGAATCCATGTGTCCTGTCGAAGGACATCATCCATAGTTTGCATAGCTATACATTCATGATACAGAGAGCGAATGTCAAAACTACCATGCCATTATGCCATCGCTTGATGCAACGACCTTGGATCGATTGTTGACCATGATGTACAATATCAATCCCTATGTCGAAGTGTTCAAAATGGCAAGGGATATGATGGTAGTAGAAGGTGCCCCCATGGATCTAAAATTATGTCTCATAGCCTTTCGAACAAAAGATGCCCATTGATACAATGTGCCAATAGCCAATGAAGTCGTTACATTAATGGTAGGAGATGGTTCTAAGGCTGTAGACAAGCGTGATGTTGTCATTGCTCAGCAAGCTGGCTCATTTCAACGCATTTCCGAGCTACATGTGGGATACATGGCTTTACATTATCCGTTGTTATTTCCTTACAGTGAGGATGGATGGCATCTGAATATTCCACTCAATGGTGTTGTTGTGCAAGATGCTAATGCGGATTTGGATGAAGACCATGTGGAAGAATTTGAGCATCAAAGAAAACATCATAATGTGACAATGGCCGAATTTTATGGTTATCGACTTCAACATCAAGACACTAATGGCATTGCGTTACTTTCGGGTGGCCGATTGAGGCAGTAATACATTGTGGATGCTTATGCGGTTATCAAACAAAATTGCTTGAGGTATCTATGCTTGAATAAAAAAAAAATTTGTGTAGATCTCTATCAAGGCCTTTAGGATGCCATTGCTGCAGGTGACAATAACGTTGCTGCCATTCAACAGAGGATCATTCTGCCATCTTCTTTCACAGGAGGTCCACATCACATGGTTCAAAATTATCAATATGCCATGGCAATCTGTAGATGGGCCCGTTGCTCGGATGCATTTATTACATTCATTTGCAATCCCCAATGGCAACGGTTTTGCAAATCAATTTTATTTCATGTTCCAGCTTATGATTAGCATTCATTGACCACACATGTAAATAATGTAGAAGATAGGTTCAATGATGATCAATGCAACGCATATGAAACTATTTTGAATGCCATGACAAACAAAGAGGGCAAATTGTTCTTTTTGTATGGCAGTGGTGGAATGTCGTAACCCCACTTTGGGGCTAAGTGTGAGAATGCAACTCACACTCCCAAAAGTGGGAAAATGGAGTCTTTCGGGACTCCCGAAAATTCAGAAGACGATTTGAGGGGTCAAATCTCCTCGCCTTGGTGTGTTCTTTATATCAATGAAAAGTTCTTGAAGCGTAGATGCCCAAAATGGCCTCGCATGGGCCATTTGGACATCTGTAGCCCAAGTTATGGGCAAAAGAAGGGCCGG
>Ga0116229_10010369_pt1 | contig 14002 bp, 13 predicted proteins | sample S1TSphgellanicum_3_FD_87313 | JGI IMG/M metagenome (GOLD analysis project Ga0116229, IMG submission 87313) | Host-associated microbial communities from peat moss isolated from Minnesota, USA - S1T2_Fc - Sphagnum magellanicum MG | ecosystem: Host-associated > Plants > Peat moss > Unclassified...
AGAGCGAATTGTGCGCGATCTGTGCGTCGCCAAACCGCAACGTGACCCAGCTCTGTGTGGTGGAGTCGCCGGCCGACGTCGTTGCCATCGAGCAATCCGGAGGCTTTCGCGGTCGCTATTTCGTGCTCATGGGGCGTCTGTCGCCGCTCGATGGGATCGGACCCGCGGAGTTGGGGCTCGATGAATTCGAACGGTTGCTGGGCGGCGGCGAAGTCGCCGAGGTGATTCTCGCCACGAATCCGACCGCGGAAGGCGAGGCAACCGCGCATTATCTCGGGGAACTCGCGTTGCGCCGCGGCATCAAGGCGTCGCGCATCGCGCACGGCGTGCCGGTTGGCGGCGAACTCGAATACGTCGACGGCGGCACTCTGGCCCACGCCTTGGCCGGCCGCACCGTGGTGTCCTAGAGCAACGGGCCCCGGAGAGGTGCCAGGGCCTCGGCGCCCGTCCTACGCGAGACCCTCGTAAAGCCGGGCGAGCCGGCGATAGCTCTCATAGCGCCGCGCCGAGATGCGCTGTGCATCGACTTCCTCGCGCACGCGGCAACCGGGCTCGTCGAAATGGCGGCAGTCATTGAATCTACAATGCTCGCTCACGGCATGGATCTCGACGAACCCCCGCTGTGCGGCGCGCACGATGTGCGCCGGCGGCGCGAAGTCGCGAACGCCCGGTGCATCGATGATCGCTGATTCGGCCAAGGGCGCCGCATCCGGCCCGAACCGATACCATCGTGCCGTCGTCGTCGTGTGACGGCCTTCGGCATCGCGCGTGAGTTCCGCCGTTTGCGCCGCCGCGTGCGGCGCGAGCGCGTTGACGATCGAGGATTTGCCGACGCCAGACTGGCCCACGAACAGCGTGACCGCGCCCTGCAATTGGCGGCCCATGGCATCGAGTCCGGCACCGTCATGGCATGCGATCCGGAGGCATGGCAGGCGCAGCCTCGCATAGGTCTCGAGCTCGGGCTCGATCGAGCCCAAGCCGAGGTCCAGTTTATTGACGATCAGGACCGTGTCGATGTCCTTGATGAGGGCTCCGGCCCAGTAGCGGTCGACGAGGTACCAATCGGGCAGCGGTTGCGGGGCGATGACGATCGCGAGCCGATCGATGTTTGCCGCAACGGGCTCCGCCCGGCCGCGCGCGTCAATGCGCTCGATGACATTGCGGCGCGCGGCGACGGATTCGACCGAGGCCGCATCTGCGGCCTTGGCCTGCTGCCATTGCACCCGGTCGCCGCAGACGAGCCGCAATTTGCGTCCCACCAGTCCACAGTGCAGCGCGCTCTCCGCCGTCTGCACGAGGGCGCCACGCCCGTAACTCGCGAGTACGATGCCCGTACCGCCCGTGGCCGTTGCGCTCACCGGTGGGCCCGCACGGGAATTCCGTCCCCGGTGCATGGCGCCGGACCGGTGAGTAGCGCCGGCTCTGTTAAGATGCTCATTTACCGCGAAGAAACCCGTGAAGTCTGCCGACAACCTGATCTGGATCGACCTGGAGATGACCGGCCTCGTGCCGGAAACCGATCTTATCCTCGAAATCGCCACGATCGTCACCAACAATCAACTCGACGTACTGGCCGAGGGTCCCGTGCTCGCCGTGCACCAAACCGACGCCGTGCTCGCGGCGATGGACGATTGGAATCGGCGGCAGCATGGAGGCTCCGGACTGACGGCGCGTGTGCGCGCAAGTTCGGTGGACACCGCGGCGGCGCAGAGCCGGACGCTCGAGTTCCTGCAGGTTTGGGTGGAACCCGGCCGCTCGCCGATGTGCGGCAACAGTATCTGCCAAGACCGGCGCTTTCTGGCCCGATACATGCCGGCGCTCGAGAAGTACTTCCACTATCGGAATCTCGACGTCAGCACGCTCAAGGAACTGGCGCAGCGCTGGGCGCCCGGCGTCGCGCAGGCATTTCAGAAGAATTCCACGCATCTCGCGCTCGACGACGTGCGCGAGTCGATCCGCGAACTCGCGTTTTATCGGGAGCGGCTCCTAAGTCCGCTCGCCCGCTAGAAACATCCAGGTTTCCACGACGGTGTCCGGGTTCAAGGACAGGCTGTCGATGCCCTGGGCGACCAGCCAGCGCGCGAGTTGCGGATGGTCGGAGGGTCCCTGCCCGCAAATGCCGACGTACTTGCCGCGCGACTTGCAGGCGGTAATGGCCATCGACATCAGCGCCTTGACCGCGTCATCGCGCTCGTCGAATAGTTTGGCCACGACGGCGGAGTCCCTGTCCAGTCCGAGCGCAAGCTGGGTCATGTCGTTCGACCCGATCGACATGCCGTCGAAGAAATCCAGATAGCGGTCGGCAAGCAGGGCGTTGGTCGGCAATTCGCACATCATGATGTGCTTGAGTCCGTCCTGCCCGCGCTTCAGCCCGTTTTCCTCGAGCAGCCGCGTCACGGTCTCCGCCTCCACCAGGCTGCGCACGAACGGCACCATGATTTGCACATTCACGAGACCCATCTCCTCGCGCACGCGCTTCAAAGCGCGGCATTCGAGTTCGAAGCACGGGCGGAACGTTTCGTCGATGTAGCGTGACGCGCCGCGAAAACCGAGCATCGGATTCTCCTCGTGTGGTTCGTACCGTTTGCCGCCGAGCAGATTCGCGTACTCGTTGGATTTGAAATCCGACAGCCGCACGATCACGGGGGACGGCGCAAATGCCGCGGCGATCTGCGCGATGCCCTCGGCCAGCTTGTCCACGTAAAAGCCGACCGGATCGCCGTGGCCGGCGATCTGCCTGTCTATCGCGTCCTTGATCTCCACGCTTTGTTTGGCGTACTCCAACAGCGCGCGCGGGTGCACGCCGATCATGCGGTTGATGATGAACTCGAGACGCGCGAGCCCCACACCGTCGTTTGGAATGCCGGCGAAATCGAACGCCCGATCCGGATTTCCGACGTTCATCATGATCTTCACCGCAAGGGGCGGCAGCGAATCGAGTTCGATGCTGCGCTGGTCGAATGCCAGCCGGCCTTCGTAGACGTTGCCGGTGTCGCCTTCCGCGCAGGAAACCGTGATCTCCTGATTTTCGCCGATGGCCGTGGTCGCAACACCGCAGCCGACCACGGCCGGTATTCCCAGTTCGCGCGCGATGATCGCCGCATGGCAGGTCCGGCCGCCGCGGTTCGTGACGATGGCCGCGGCCCGCTTCATGACCGGCTCCCAATCGGGATCCGTCATGTCCGCGACGAGAACGTCGCCAGCGCGCACGCGCGACATGTCCTTGACGTCCTTGATGACCCGCGCGCGCCCCGCGCCGATGCGCTGGCCGATACTGCGTCCGCTCACGAGCAATTTGGACCGCGCCTTCAGCGTGTAGCGCTGGATGACGTTTCCCGCGCGGCTCTGCACGGTCTCGGGACGCGCCTGGAGAATGTAGAGCTTGCCGGTGCTGCCGTCCTTGCCCCACTCGATGTCCATGGGAGTGCCGTAATGTTTCTCGATGGTGAGCGCCTGAGTGGCCAGCGAGACGATATCCGCCTCCTCCAGCGAAAAGCGCAGGCGCTCGTGCGGAGGCACCTCGACCGTGCGCACGCGCTCGCCCGAGCCCGGTTCCCCGTAGATCATCTTGATCGCCTTGCCGCCGAGGTTACGCCGCAACACGGCGCGGCGCCCCGCGCGCAGCGCCGGCTTGTAGACGTAGAACTCGTCCGGATTCACGGCGCCCTGCACGACGGTTTCGCCGAGACCGTAGGCCGCGGTGATGAACACGACGTCGCGAAAGCCCGAATCCGTATCGAGCGTGAACATCACCCCGGCGCTGCCGAGATCGCTGCGGACCATGTGCTGCACGCCGACGGAGAGCGCCACGGCGGCGTGATCGAAGCCATTGTGCACCCGGTAGGCGATCGCGCGGTCGTTGAACAGCGAGGCGTAGACTTCGTGCACGCAGCGGAGCAGGGCCTCCTCGCCGCGCACGTTCAAAAACGTTTCCTGCTGGCCGGCGAAGGAGGCCTCCGGCAGATCCTCGGCGGTGGCCGACGAGCGCACGGCCACGGCGAACGCGGTGCCGCTGCCGACGTCGCGCCCCATGCGCCGCCACGACTCGATCAGCTCGTCCTGTAATCGCGGTGGGAACGGCGTTTGCAGCATCCACTCGCGAATTTGTGCGCCGACCTGAACCAGCCGTTCAATGTCATCGACGTCCAGGCCCGCGAGCAGCGCCGTTATGCGCGCGTCGAGCCCGCCCTGTGCGAGAAAATCCCGGTACGCATGCGCGGTGGTCGCAAACCCGCCGGGAACCGATACGCCGAGCGCGCTCAGCGCCGAGATCATCTCGCCGATCGAAGCATTCTTGCCGCCGACGAGTTCGACGTCGCTGTTCTTGAGTCGTTCGAACGGAATGATGTACGGCTTCATGATTCTACGCTGCTTGTCGGACGTCGGGTTAAGTGAAACACTGGGATGGCGGCGCACCGGCGGCGGCGATTTGCCAATACGAGAGGCTATCCGTGATCAAGCGAACCGTTTTTTTCGTCTCCGATCAGACCGGCGTCACGGCGGAAACCCTGGGCCACAGTCTCATGACGCAGTTCGACGGCATCGAATTCAGGCAGGTGACTTTGCCATTTATCTCCACTGTTGACAAGGCGATCGAAGCGGTGCGCAAGATCAACATCACCGGCGCACAGGAGGGAGTGCCGCCCGTCGTTTTCAGCACACTGGTGCAGGAGGACGTGCGCAACGTCGTGCGCAGCAGCCAGGGCTTCTTCCTCGATTTCTTCGACCCGTTCCTGGCGCCGCTCGAACAGGAATTGAAGACGCATGCACACCATCTGGCCGGCCGTTCACATCGCATGGCCGATACGCACGCGTATGCAATGCGCATCGATGCCACGAATTTCGCATTGGCGAACGACGACGGCTCGATGGTGCGCGATTACGGGCGCGCCGACGTCATTCTGATCGGCGTGTCGAGATCCGGCAAGACACCGACCTGTCTTTATCTTGCCATGCAATACGGCGTATTCGCGGCGAATTACCCGTTGACCGATGAGGATCTGGAGTCGCGCAAATTGCCGCGGGCCCTCGAGACTTATCAGCAAAAACTGTTCGGTCTGACGATCCGCCAGGATCGTCTGCAGCAAATCCGCAACGAGCGCCGGCCCGACAGCCGCTACGCGTCGGCGCAGCAGGTGGCGTTCGAGGTGCGGGCCGCCGAGTCGCTGTTCGAACGGCACGGAATTCCCGTCATCGATGCGACCGAATGTTCGATCGAGGAGATATCCAGCAGAATATTGGACCGCACCGGTGTCGAGCGCCGTTTGCGTCCCTGATAATTTCCGGGTGCGTGGTATAGTCGGCTCATGATAGCCGATCAGTGGTGTGAGACCTCTTGGCGCGCCGAGGCGGGTAGTTTCGTCAGCCTGATGACGTTGTACGAAAGCAATTTCGTGCGCCTGGGATGGCTCATCAGCGACCTCAAGAGCGTGGCCAAGTGTGCGGTGTCGCACGTCGCGGCGGATTGCGACCTGCATCTCATTCCGTTGGAGCTGAGCCGCTACACCAGCTTGATCCGGCTGACCTATGAGTTCGACCACGAAGGCGCGCGGATCAGGGACCCCGACCTGGAAGTGTGCGTTTATCACGACGCAAGACTGGCCGAAGTTCGCAGTTTTCGGGGCATACAGCGCCATCCACGGCTGGCCCGGCTGCAGGCGGGGCTCAAGCGTGAACTGGATCAGCGCTGGGCACGCAACATGATGTTAAACAAGTGGCTGGAATATTGCGCCGAGAGAGGACATCGCTTTTAGCCGGAACCCAAAAGCGGCTCCGCCGGGCATGTCCCAGAAGTTGCGATGGCATGGGGTGGGAGATTGATCGATAAGCTGAGTTTCTTCAAATCCGGCTCCGACGCGGCCGCGGTGACGGCGGAGGAAGAGCGGCTCATGCAGCTCTTCCAGAACCGTGCGGGACTGAAAAAGGCCCATGCGGATTTGCAGGCCGAATTTCACCTGCTGCGCGACCGCCTGAAGCAGCAGGAGGGCGCGACCATCCGCGTGCAGGAGCAGCTCGATTCCCTCGGTGAATTGCTTGCCCACCCCGAGACCGGATTCGGCGCCCTGGTGTTCTTTCAGCTGCGCGCATTGTGGAAAACCTGCCATCAGCAGCTATCCGCGTTCGCGACCGACCTCACGCGACAGCAGGAGCTGCGCGAGGTCAACAAGCACCGCGAGGACTGCGATGCGCTTCGCAACGGCCGGCTCGCGGAGGCCGATGAACGCATTGGAGCCGCGGTTGCGATCGCCGCCGAGCAGCGCGGGCGCCTCACCGCGGCGGAATCGGAGGTGAACCGTTTGACCGCGTTTTGGCACTATTTCAAGCGCCGCCGGCTGCAGAAGGGCTTGGAACTGCTGCGCGGCGACGTGGCCGCGGCCGATGCGGCGGTCGGCAATCTGCACGCGGAGCGCAATGCCATCGAACACGCGCCCGCGCCCCTGTTTCCCGGTATTTCGCTCTCCGCCCGGCGCAACATCAATCTCGCGATCATCTCGTACGCGGAACTGCTCTGCGAACAGGTCGATGCATTCGGGCTCACCGCGAAGGCCAAGGAGGCGGTGGCGCGCCGCGTGCACGAGATGAGCTATGGAACGCGCGCGGATTGCGAGGGATACATGCAGCGCGTGCAAAAGGCGATGGCCGCGGTGGCGAATCAAAAACAAATCAACGCATCGGTGAAACTGAAACTGGACCGGTTGCGAAACATTTGCGAATACCGCAACTCGGCCGACACGGTGCCCACCGCGGACTCTCTGGCCGCTGCGGGCGGGGGCATCCCCGCCCGCGCGAGTTCGGGTGACGCCAGGGCTGCGCGGCCTCAGGCCGGACCCAATTGGAACGTCCTGGCCGAAGACTATTGGGACCTGTATACGCTCATGCTGCGTTGAGTTTCAGATCGGAGTTTCACGGTGAGTCGGTGCGCCGCGCCTGCGTCGGCACGTTGTGGTGCTGCACGCTGTACAGCGCGAAATCAGCCGCTATCTGAGTCGTCTCGTCGAGCAGAATGCCGGCCGCCGCATCGTCCTTCAAATCCTCCAGCGATTTGACCGGCTTGACGCCGTGCGCCTCCCGCCAGGCGTTTTCGCGCGCGAGCCGCTCACTGTCCTGGCGCTCACGCTCCGCCTCGCGCACCTTGATCGACAGCGACAGCGTCTTCTGCGCACGCGCGGCATCGAGGGCCGCGATGTCTTCACGCAGATACTTGAAGTCCGCGCTGTTGTTGGTGCGCTCATCATGCAATTTCTGCAGGATCGCGGTGACCGGTTTGAGATCACCCTCCACCTTGAACGCGGCCGGCTCGATGTGATCCCAGGGCAGGGCGCGGTCGCGCGTGCTTTCGCCGACTTCGTTGGCATCGATCAGCGATGGCAGCACGATATCGGGAGCCACGCCCTTGTCCTGGGTGCTCTCGCCGGTGATGCGGTAATACTTGCCGATCGTGACGTTGAGCTGCCCGAGTTCGGGCTTGCGGCCGAAGATCGTGTAGTTCAACGGATGCGCGTTTTGCACGGTGCCCTTGCCATACGTTTGCTGGCCCACGATGAGGCCGCGCCCGTAGTCCTGGATCGCGCCCGCAAAAATCTCCGAAGCCGACGCGCTGAAGCGGTCGACCAGAACGATCAGCGGTCCGCTGTAGAAGATGGACGGATCCGGATCGTCGTCCACTTCGATGCGGCCGGTCGTGTCGCGCAGCTGTACCACCGGGCCGCGGTCGATGAACAAGCCGGTGAGCGACTCGGCCTCGGGCAGATAGCCGCCGCCGTTCGCGCGCAGGTCCATGATCAACACCTCCGCCCCGTCCTTGCGCAGCTCGTCGATGAGGCGCTGCACGTCGCGGGTGGTGCTGCGAAAATCCTTGGCCCCGGCGCGGCTTGCGTCGTAGTCCTGGTAGAAGCTCGGCACCGTGACGATGCCGACCTTCACGTCGCGGCCGTTGCGTTGGACCGTGCGCATCGCCTTGTGAGACGCCTGCGCCTCGAGCGAAACGCGATTACGCGTGAATTCCACGACCTTTTGCGCCGATCCCGGCGCCGCACCCGCCGGCAGCAGCTGCAGGCGCACCAACGTACCTCCGGGTCCGCGGATTTTCTGCACGACGTCGTCCAGCCGCCAGCCGATCACATCGGTGAGCTCCCCGCTCTTGCCTTCGCCGACGGCCGTGATTCGATCGTTGGCGGCGAGCTTGCCGCTGACGGCCGCGGGGCCGCCCGCGATGACGTCGATGACGGTCACGTAATCGTCGGTGAGCGCGAGCGATGCGCCGATGCCCTCGTAGCTCAGGCTCATCGTGATGTTGTATTCCTCGGAGTTGCGCGCCGAGAAATAATTGGAATGCGGGTCGAGCGACAGGACATAGGCGTTCATGAACGCTTCGAAGACGTCCTCCGGCTTGCTCTGATCCATGCGCCTGGCGACGTGTTCGTAGCGCTTGCGCAGCACCTCGACCACGTCGGGCCACTGCTTTCCGGCAATCACGAGCGACAAGGCGTCGTTTTTCACGCGCTTGCGCCAGAGCTCGTTCATCTCGGCGGCGTTTGCCGGCCACGGCTCCTTCTCGCGGTCGAAATTGAACGACTCGTCGATGTCGAAGTCCGGTTTCTTGGCGAGCAGTTCGACCGCGTAGGCCATGCGCTCGCGATTGCGTTGTTGATAGCGGCGGAATATCACGAACGCGGGTTCCATATCGCCGGCCTTGATCGCGTCGTCGAGTTCATAGCGATATTTTTCGAACTCGGCAATGTCGCTCGCGTAGAAATAGCTGCGGCCGCCGTCGATCGCATCGAGATACCGGTCCAGTATCAGACTGGACAGGCGGTCATCGAGCGGCGCGCGCCGATAGTGCTCACGGGCGACGATGTCGGCGACCCGCCGCGCGACGTAGTCTTCCTGTTCGGTGGGCGAGAGTGCGGCGGGGGTCGCGGCCGCGGTCGGTGCCGCCGGGGGGGCGGTCATCGCCGCACCGAGGAGCGCAGCCAGCCCGATTGCGCTCAAACAGACGACGAGTCCTGTCTGCCAGCGCGGACGTTTGGCCGAAGGCCTTTTGATCATCACCGTTCCCGTTCTCCTGTAAACTTGGGTCCCCAGTCCTGGCAAGACCGGTCTCGACGAGGCTGGAGTCAGCTTGGCCACGTCGCCAGTGTCAGTGTACAAGTGTAAGTGTATATGAGCTTGGGCCCATGCGTCCGTTCACGGTCTTGATAGGGATTCTGATGGGGTCAGCCGCTTCGATCACATTCGGCCTGGCAGCCGTATTGATCGTGTTCGGCGTCCTGGCCGGCAAACACCCGGACCTGTCGATCGAACTGCCGCGGCTGGCCGTCAGCCTGACCGGATTCCTGGCTTTGACTGCGGCCAGCGCCGGTAGTTTCATTGGTCAGATCAGACACCGCCCGTGGCGGGCCTGGGCGCACGTCGCGACGATTGGCTGCCTGGTGGGCGTCTTCCTGTTCTACTGGCCGCATAAATGAGTCCACGCCAATGAGTCCACGGGACGTTGAGGTCATGCGGATTCGCCGCTACCTGATCGGCTTTGCCGGTTGTCTGCTGATTCTGGCCGCGTGCGCTGCCCACCGGCCGCCGCCGCCGTCGACCGACATCGATGAGGAGGCTTTCCGCGCTTACGTCCGCACGTTGGCCTCCGATGGCTTCGAGGGGCGCAAACCCGGCACCCCCGGGGAAGCCAAGACCGTGGACTATCTGGTTGAACAGTTCCACAGGCTGAATCTCAAGCCGGGCAACGGCACCAGCTATCTGCAGCAGGTGCCCATGGTCGAGATAGTCCCGAGTTCCGCGCCGACGCTGGTCATTAGCGGACACGGCGCGTCGCGGGCGCTTGCCTATAAGACCGACATGGTGCTCTGGAGCAAGCGGGTGGCCGCCGATGCGGTGGTCAAGAACAGCGAGCTGGTCTTCGTCGGCTATGGCATCGTGGCGGCGGAATACGGCTGGAACGACTACGCGGGCATGGATGTGCATGGCAAGATCGTGGTCGTACTGGTCAACGATCCGGGTCATGTGAGCGACGACCCGAACGTGTTCAAAGGCCGGACCATGACTTACTACGGGCGCTGGACCTACAAAGTCGAGGAGGCTGCCCGGCAGGGCGCGAGCGGAGTGCTGCTGATTCACGACACCGACGCCGCCAGCTACGGCTGGGACGTCGTTTTGAGCAGTTGGACGGGCGCGCAGCTCGACAAGGACAGTGCGGACGGCAACGCCGGCCGGGCGGCAATCGAAGGGTGGATAACCGGCGCGGCCGCCCGCGTGCTCTTTGCGCAGGCAGGCCTCGACTTCTCCAGCCTCACGTCCGGCGCCGCGCACCCCGGCTTCAAGGCCATTCCCATGGGGCTGTTCGCCGATGCCGAGGTTCACGATGCGATCCGCCGTTTTACCTCGCCCAATGTCATTGCGATTTTGCCGGGCAATGCGCGGCATCGCGAATACATCCTCTATACGGCGCATTGGGACCATCTTGGCCGCACGGAGGGTTCGAATGGCGGCGAGATATTCCACGGCGCCGTCGACAACGCATCCGGGGTCGCGGGGCTGCTGGTGCTGGCCCAGTCTTTCGTGCGGACGCGGCCGCCGCCCGACCGGTCAATCGTGTTCCTCGCCCTCACCGGCGAGGAGTCCGGCCTTCTCGGGTCCTCGTACTACGCCGCCAATCCGGTGTACCCGCTGAGCAGTACGGTGGCCGACATCAACATGGACGCGCTGCACATCGGTGGCCCGACACGGGACGTGACGGTCATCGGTTTTGGCCAGTCCGAGCTGGAGGGCTACCTGCGCGACGCGGCCGCACTGCAGGGACGCGACCTGCATGCCGAGCCGAAGCCGGAGAACGGAGATTATTTTCGATCCGATAATTTCAGTTTCGCCAAGGCCGGCGTGCCGGCGCTGTATGCGGTCGGCGGCATCGACGACTCAGCGCGCGGTCCCGTGTGGGGGCAGGCGCAGCTCGACGACTACAACGCGCATCGCTATCACCAGCCGGGCGATGTCTATTCGCCCGACTGGGATTTGCGCGGCACCATCATGGACCTGAGGCTCTATTACCGCGTCGGCATGCGGCTCGCCCAGACGCGGCGATTTCCGAACTGGTACTCGACCAGCGAATTTCGCGCGGCGCGCGAGCGCAGCCGCGAGGGCGTAACCGACTAGCGTTTTCCGACCCTGGACCAGGACTTGCTGCGGTCGAAAGAGCCCGTGCTGTTGTAGGGGTCGAACCCGATATTGTTGTTGACCGGTCTGAACTGAACCGTCTTCGATCGGGCACCCTGCGCGGCACCGGGCCCGGCCGCCGGTTTGGTTCGCGAGCGATCCAGCTTGGCGAGGTTCAATTCAGTCACGCCGAAACTGAAGCTCGATTCATCGCCCGTGTCCTTGAAAGCATCATCGATCGACATGGATGTACCCCTTTGGCTAGGCCAACCGGATTGCGGTTTGCGTGTTCATGGTCGCAAATTGAAGGAACGCGGCAATGGCCGGACGGCGAAAGTGTGAACGGCCTCACACGCTGCGCGGCGCCGGCAGCAACCGATTCAACATAAGGGTTTCAGCGCGTGCGCTGGTGCGCGCTATGCCCGCGCCATCGCCTGCGTACTCTGCGGATCGAAGCACACCGTGCGGTTGCGGCCGAGCGACCTGGCCGTTTGCAGGGCCCGATCGGCGGCCGTGACGAACGCATCGACTGAAGCAAACGGCGCGCCGGCATCGTGCGTGGCGCAGCCGACGGAGATCGTCACCCGCGCCGGCGATGTGCCGCCGTCGTGCGGCGATTGATTGAGCGCGAGCACGATGCGTTCGCAAATCCGGCGCGCGGTCCCGGCATCGGTCGCGGGCAGCACCACGACGAATTTCTCGCCGCCGCAGCCCGCGATCAAGTCGCTTTCGCGCGTGTTTTCGCGCAGCACGCGCGCGACCTTCTGCAGGATGCGGTCCCCGGCCTGCTGCCCAAAGCTGTCGTTGATGCGCTTGAACTGATCGAGGTCCCCGAATGCGAGGCTCAACGGCGCACCCTGACGCAGGCAGCCCTCGAACTCCAGCGCCAGGAATTGTTCCAGATGCGGCCGGTCCTGCACTCCGGCAAGCACGTCGCGGCCGATGCCGCCCGTGCGGCCCGGCTCACGCGTCTCGCGCGGTCCGGCGCTTGCCGCCGCGGCCTTGAACTGATCGACGTCGCGCATGACCTGCCGGCCGCGCAGCATCAGCACGTCACGCGCCTGGTCGAGAAGCGACTCCGCGTTCTGAGCGCCGAGCAACCGGGCGTCGAAAATCGCCTCCGTCTCGGGAATGATCGAGCCGATCGTGGCCAGAATCTGCCCGAAGGCGATCCGATCGAGACCGACGCCGCGCTCGACCGCCAGCGCGGTTTCCGCGATCGGCCGTGGCGTCGATTCCGACAGGAACAAATCCGCTATCGGGCCGGAGAGCGCCACGCATCGGTCCAGCATGAGCGCCGGGTCCGGCGTGCCGCCCAAATCGATTGCATGGCTGTTCCCGATCGCGCGGCACAGAAACTCCGGCAATTTCCAGGTGCGCATCGCGCGCGCCCCGATGGCGGCGTGATCCGTCGCCAGGATCTTTCTCTCGTGCTGTTGGATCGCCGTGTGGGCGCCGTTCGAGGCGGAGCCATCGCCGCGGTAAATCTCCGGCATGACGCGATCGAGGGCGAGCATGCCGACATCCTGCAGCAGGCCGGCCAGGAAATATTCTTCGGCCCGGGGCTGGTGCATCGCATCGGCGAGCGCACGCGCCGCCGTCCCGGCCAGCAACGAGCGGCGCCAGTACAGCGAATAGTCGAGCCCGTTGAACTTGCCGCCGCGCAGCGATTTCACCAGCGAGAAGCTCAGCGCGAGCGTCAGAGTTGCGTTCAATCCCAGCACGACCAGCGCCTGGCGCAGGGTCTCGATCCTGCGCCGCTGCGCGTAAAGGGGGGAATTCGCGATCCGCAGGATTTTCATGGTCAGCGCGGAGTCGAGGCTGATTGCCATCGCCACCTTGGGCATGTCGACTTCCGGGTCCCGCGCCAGCGCAATGATGTGGGTCGCGACTCCGGGCGGCGACGGAAAGTCGGCGGACAAGCTCAGTTGGGCTTCGATCGCGGAGTTCATGCACCAATGCTCCAACATCCCGGTCTGGGGAGTACGGCGGATACGCAGGACAGCGGCCGGACCGCCGATAACTTTAGCGTCCGGTTCCGGCGCGCCACCAGAGGCGCAACAGCCGCGACAATAAAAACAGCGAATAGGGACCGAGTACCACGATCCACGACGCGATCGACCCCGTCGCCAGACCACCCCACACCACGCCGAACGTGCGGCCCACGCTCGCTCCCTCATAGGCTCCGAGGGCGGAGTTCCCGCAGTAATAAATCAAGAACGGCAACAGCACCGCGCCCGTCACGAGCGCGAGCACGGCGATGCCCATCTCCCTGACCATGCCGCCTGCCGCGGAACTGCGTCTCAATATTGCCGCAAACCCCATCATTTCATTGTAAACGAAACCCGCCCGGAGTCGTCCGGCACTGTAGACTCCACGCATGAAAAGGTGGACACCTCCCATGTTGTACAGCGCCAAACCCTGGGTGCTTTTTGTCGGCGGGGGCATCCTGGCCGTCGGCGCGACAGTGTGGTCGCTTTGGGAGGGATATTGGACTGTTTGGCGCGGCTCGTTCTGCTTCTTGGGCGCGATCTTCGCGATCAGCGGCGGCGCAATCATCCAGATGCGCGAGAACTACCGCTCCCGCAGCAAGTGGCGCCGCGAGTCGCCGCGTTGATGCGGACCGCGGTGGTCGGCGTCGGCTATCTGGGGCGGTTTCACGCGCAAAAATACGCATCGCTGAAGAACTCTGAACTCGTCGCGGTGGCCGACCCGAATGCGGCGGCCGCGTCCGCCGTGGCGTCCGAACTCGGCGTGGCGTCATGCGCGGATTACCGCGAACTCTTCGGCCGTGTCGACGCCGTCAGCGTCGTGACACCGACCCCTTCGCATTACGCGATCG